>ERZ1046568.231-NODE-231-length-47900-cov-15.040171_pt1 | contig 47900 bp, 39 predicted proteins | sample MGYA00383092_ERZ1046568 | MGnify/ENA primary metagenome ERZ1046568 (study PRJEB29581, sample SAMEA5548362) | metagenome | biome: marine; feature: coastal; material: water | depth 1 m | study: Short-term variability in the microbial, nano- and picoplankton... | reverse complement strand
CTTGATACGCCCGTACCAAATTTGCCCGCGTGGATCGTGGTGCTTTGGGTCGTAGCTGAAGTTAGCTGCATCGAAGAGCCGAGGTGCGTCCTCGTCAGTAATGTTCTTACCGCCCAGAGTGATCATTGCTTCCGTATTGCCTAGGTTAAAGCTATAGGAATATTGCAGATCAAGAGTCATCCATGAGTCAATATCCTGTGAGTATCCGCGATCTACTAAAGCATCGGGAATAGCACGGGATGTTTCATACTCAGAGGTATAAAAGGCCAGCAGTGCAATCTTGTGATTGCCTACACGCCAGTCGGCGGTAGCGTTGACCTTTGTCTCAGGGATAGACCGTGCAAAGTTGTCGTAGTTAAAGTAACCCGCAACGTCCTGTACCCCACTGTCGCCTGTACATCCTCGATCGTTGGCTGCAGTACAGGGGATCTCGTAGCTCAGAAAGTGTGTCGCCGACAAGTGCAGTCCGAATTCACCCGCGTTGGAGGGGATCATCCAGTCTGCCGTCACATCAATACCATCGGTCGTCACTTCTTGAGCATTGAGGTAAGCCACGTTGACGCCCGATAGGGTGCCAGCTGAATCACGAATAATGTCAGCACCGTTGGGGTTGTCGTTCAGCTTACCTTGGGCGTTTTCGACAGTGATGACGTCTTCGTATTCAAAGCGCCAGTAGTCGAGTCTGAAGGTGAGGTTATCAGTCGGTGTGAATACCGCGCCCATGTTGAAGTTGGTCGAGGTTTCAGGCTCCAGAGCCGTGCTTCCCTGCGAATTCACCCGTACAAACAGCGCGCTGCTTGAGCCACTGGCAGGGTCAACAAGTCCCTGCAGTGAGGTCTCTTGGTTGTATACCTGCACCAATGAGGGCTCACGGAACGCAGAGGAGGCAGAGGCTCGGAGTACCAGCCAGTCAGCAGCTTGCCAACGAAGCGATAGCTTAGGGTCAATGCTGCTATCCGAACTAAGATCCTCGTACCGCACGGCGAGATTAGCTTCCAATGATGAAGTGAGGGGGAAGTTGGCTTCCGCAAATAGAGCGTAGGAATCTCTCGATTCGTCGATGGGTAGGCCACCACCCAAGAAGATCAAGTCAACAGGAATCGTCGCACCTGTTGCAGGATCAATGGACTGTGTATACAGCTCATTACGATTGGCCGAGTAACTCTCCTCACGCCACTGAGCACCTGCGGCAAAGCCGACGGGTCCAGCACTCATCTCGAAGAGATCACCGCTCACAACAAAGTCAGCGACGGTTAGATCGGTTTTTTTGTTGGTGAAGGTTTGGTAACTCAGCCATTCGATCAATTCTGGTGAGTTTGCACTGGGGTCGAAAGGGCTGAAAGACTCGGTGCCGCTTGGGCCACCCACACCGCTCAACGCTGCGCTTAATCGCGAGCTGATGGTATCGGGCTGATAGACCTCGCGATCATTTTCAGAGTAGGTGAGTGCTCCCATCCAGCTCCAGCCGCTGTCAAATTCACCGTCGAGCTGCAGCGACGCGCGCAGGGTATCGCTATCTCTCGGCGCCAGCGGGGAGGGGGCCTCTGCACCCAAAGGTCTTCCGTACCAACGAACAGGAACACTAAAGGGGCTGCCTGCTGTGCCAGGTAAAAGCGTGGGAAAGGTGAGGGCCGGGTATGAAGGGGACTGAGGGTTGTCTTTTACCTCGTGATGCGTCCAACCCAATTCGGCTGTTAGCGATAATGCATCAGAAAAGTCATGGGTTAGATTGCCGTAGAGCTGCTGCTTTTCTTCTTTGTTCACAATGTTAAAACGTGGTCCATAGGCAAACCCACACTTGCCGCCACCGCCGGTGCCGGGGCCAAACGCCCCTTGGGGTACAAAGGGCGTACCCGGAGCGCCGCCATTCGCAACACAAGCTGCGTCAGGAACGGTCTCAAGGAAACCATAGCTACCGGCATAATCACCTGTGCCGACGCCGCCGGGTGCCAATGTCAGAAAACTTCGTCCAAGGGTAGAGACCGCATTTTCTGTTGTGTAGGGGCGCTCTGAGGAGCTCAACGGGTCTTGGCTAATAAATGAGCCAGCCAACGTGACGTGAGTGCGATCATTGCCGAAACCGGCTAGGAGGTTGAGGTCGTACTTGCCTGCACCACCATCACTAATTTCTTCATAACCAGTAGAGAATTCAACGCCTTCAAAGTCTTTGCGAAGAATAAAGTTGACCACTCCCGCGACGGCATCAGAGCCATAGGTGGCTGTGGCCCCTTCTTTCAGAATTTCGACACGCTCCAGTGCTGCCATAGGAATGGTGCTGGTATCAACAAACACGCTGCCGTCGTTCGCGGTTGCAGCGGTGATTGTTTGGCGTTTGCCGTTTACTAGGACCAGTGTAGATGTGAGGCCTAATCCACGTAGGTTCACGTTGCTGGTGCCCTGGGTCTCACCCGAGGTGAACGAGTCAGGATTGTTTTCCGTGCCTGAACTCACTGACAATTTGCTGGTCAACTCGCCGACATCAACGGCGCCGGAATTGACAATGTAATCGTTGGAAAGGACCTCTACTGGAGACGCCTCGTCTTGGCTGGTGGAGCGTATATAGCTACCTGTCACCATGACTTCTTCAATTATGCCTTCATCTTGCTGCGCCATAGTTGTGTTGGCTACTGCGAGACATAGTGGTGCCAGTGCAAAGCCGACTAGCTGGTGTCGTAGTGATTGCGTGTGGATTCTATAACTCAAAACTCACCCTCCCAGGGATTTTTATAAGATTATTAAGAGCGCTCAAGATTTTCTGAGCACTTTAATTGTAAGTATGTTGGAGTTTTTTGTATGCCCAAATACTGTGGGTTGTTTTTGGAATACAGATGTGAAATGAGACCTAATGTCGCACCCCGTCAGCTTTGTGCCTCTCAACACCGCAAACTGGGAGCCCGTGTTTAAAGGCTGCTGTTGGCTACTAATTGTCAGGCTCAAAAAGTGCGAAAAAGCCTAAATGACTTAGGGCTCGAGCTTTAAAGGCTTAAAGCTTTGCTATCTCACTTGTGACCTTTGCCGCTATTGCCTCTGAGTGCTATAGCTTCGGGGTGGCGTGGGCAATGCTTCACCGCTGTGCGGCCAATAATTCCTCTAGGCGAACTAAGCACCCCTCCATACTGGTGCGTATAAAGGCTTCAAGCTCAACAGGGGTGACTTCTGTCTGCCAGAGAAGCCGACACCCAGTACTAGTGGGAATAACCTCAATTCTCGCACGATGTGACTGCAAAGGCCCCGGCGCCTCAATGCAGGAATATTCTAGGGTGCGACACTCATCGCTATGAAGCAGTATTTGCTCTTTAATGTCTCCTGCTCCCGGCAGTGTTAGTGAGCGAACATCGCCCTCTAGGTCGCAATGCTCTACCCCCGGCACCCAATCGACACGATCTGGCGTGCCTAGAATTGCCCACAAACTATCGGCGCTTGCAAAAAATTGATGGTCTATTTCTACTGCCATGACATTGCTCTCTGGCTTATCCGTTGCCGGGTATATCTCAACGGCGTCAGGCCAGTCAAATATGCCACCAAGTGCTGGCCCCCAAGATTAGTGCTGGCTGACTGGTTGCCGCGGCGCTGCCCTAAATGCCCGCGGTCAGAGCCCTTTGCGCAACCCACTAGCCCAGCTATTAGCGATCACAGGTACTGGATAGGCCCGGGAGTTAATGCGCCATGGGTAGGGTGGCGCCGGGGAGCTTGCTAAGACTGATAATTCAAACGCCTGTTGTTTGAGCCTGCACACCAGTTGGCAAAGCGAAGCTATCGCTAAAATCTTACGAAAAATTTTCGAAGTTGGCGTCTCGTCTTTTTATGCTGCAGGTTTTTGTGATTACGCTTCAGTGAGCGTCTGATGGAACCGATTCATTCCTTTGATCCAACGGTCGTAATCTGCTGTTTTTCGCTGCATGTACTGAGTGACCTCGGGATGAGGCAGAATTAAGAAAGACTCTTCTTGGAGGCCTGCTGTCACGATGTCGGCCACGACGTTGGCCTCGAGCATGCCATCTCCGGCAGCGGCTTGAAGCCCTTCAGTACCGATTTGATCAGGGTCCGTTGCGGTCATAGCGGTACGAACTGCCTGTGGGCAGAGTAGCGATACTTTAATGCCCTGATGGCCATAAGTAAGAGCTAACCATTCGCCAAACCCCACAGCTGCATGTTTGGTAACACCGTAGGCGGCACCGCCTATTTGGTTAAGAAGTCCAGCGGCAGAGGCTGTATTAAGGAGGTAACCGCCTCCTCGCTTGATCATTCGTGGTACCAGATGGCGAGCGGCATAAACGTGTGCCATGACGTTAACATCCCAACTGATTTGCCACTCTTGATCGGGGGATTGCTCGCTGGGCGCTGCAGCCAACCCTGCGTTGCTGCAAAAAAGATCAATGGGGCCCACCTGAGACTCAACGTCTTCGATGACGCGAATCATGTCCGCTTCGCATGAAACGTCTGCGGTCATTGCCAGACAGGCGTTTGCGTCGGCGGTCTCTGCAGCATTCGCGGCGTTGATATCGACGGCGATGACTTGTTTAGCGCCGTCAGCCACAAATTTTTCAACGAGGGCCCTGCCGATACCACTGCCGGCACCGGTGACTACGATAATTTTTTGATTGATTTCCACAACAACGGGCTCCAATGGTTGGTTCAATGCGCTGAGAATCTTCAGACAACTGTGTAATTAAGTAAAGGGTTGCGGCTGCGAGTGGCCCTCGGTCGGGGACGTTGCACTTTGGCGCAAAGTGCTCCCGTAGATTTCTTTTTCAAATAATGCCATCGTTTTTACAGAGCTTGGTGGTTTCCCAACCGCGTTTGTTCCATCACAATCGACAATATAAAGGAATGGACTTGCCATGGCACTCAATATATTGGCATATTCTATGCTAAATAGTGGTGCGGGGCGTTTAAGATGATCGGAGTGTACTAACTAGAATATGTAGTAAACGGCATCGGCAATTCAATAGCAGAGAGGCTCACAATGGTTCGAGGGATTATTTTTTTCATGTTTTTGGGGTTCGCTATGGAGCTTTTGGCCGGCACGATAGAGGGTGTTTGGAAGCGTCAGGGCGAGGCGGTTTGGATTCAATTCGACGCTGATAGTAATACGGGTGTTGTTGTTAGAAATGATAAAAACCCGGATGCAGTGGGTTTTGCAGTGGCACGCAACCTTGAGGTGGAGAGTGCTGAAGAGAATACATGGAGGGGCGAGGTGTATGCGCCGCCACTAGGTGAGTATAAGCCGGCGGAAATAACGCTGCTTGAAGAGGACATCATGCGTTTTAAGGTAAAAATAGGGTTTATCAGTCGTTCTGCAGAGTGGGAACGGGTTATGGTGTTACCCGACAAATGAGTCAGGCGAATATCGATCGGCAGGAGTGAGTAAGTGCAGCCTTGGAGGCAAAGTTATGTTGGAAAGGATCCGAAAAATAAAAGAGGTTGCCCGAGTTTTTGGCGAGATGCGTCACTTATTGCCAGCGCTTAATTTTAAAATGCCTGCCCACGCTGAAACTGTTTCGGTGGCCGGAGCGTTTGAAGACACGGTAGCCGATCATCCTGAACGTATAATGCTGATTTTTGAAGGGCAAGAGTGGACCTATAGTGAGTTTAATGACTCGGCCAATCGTTTCGCGCGAGTTCTGCAGGCGCGAGGTGTAAAGCGAGGCGACAGTGTTGCTTTGCTGATGGAGAACCGGGCTGAATTTATTCTAAGTTTGTTAGCGACACTCAAAGTGGGTGCAAGTTGTGCCTTGATCAATAACAGTCTGACCGGCGCAGGTCTGGTGCACTGTGTTCAAGCAGCCGGGGCTAATCACATCATTGTTGGCGATGAACGGACTTCGGTCATTGACGCGAGTCGCGAGGCGCTAGCCCTGAGCGATTTTGGGTCCTATCTGTGGTGCTCTGACTCGGGCACATCGACTTGTCCTGATTGGTGTGTAGATCTCAAGGCTGAAATGGCTGGTCAGAGTGCTGAGAATATTCCCATAACCCGAGAGATTACCGCCGGAGAGGTGGCCTTCTATATTTACACCTCTGGCACCACCGGCCTCCCTAAGGCGGCCATTATGCTGCATCGCAAGGCATTGGCAGCTAGCACCGTGTTAGGACGGTTGGGCTTTCGAGTGAAACCCACTGATCGTTTATACCTTTGCTTGCCCGTTTACCATATCACCGGTCTAGGCCCTGGTTTGTTGGCGTTTATATTGTCAGGCGGCTCAGTATTTTTACGGCGTCAATTTTCAGCCTCAAAATTTTGGTCCGAAGTTCAGCAGTTTAAAACGAACAGCTTTATCTACGTGGGCGAACTGTGTCGCTATTTAAACCAGCAGCCCGAACATCCCCAAGAGAAGAATAACCCCTTGGAAAAAATGTTGGGGAACGGGTTAAGACCTGATGTATGGGATGCCTTTAAGGCACGTTTCAAGGTTGCGCGAATTTGTGAGATCTATGGCAGCAGCGAGGGCAATGTGTCCTTTGCGAATTTCTTTAATAAAGATAAAACCATTGGCGCAACGTTTGCCAAGGTAGCCTTGGTGGCGTATGACCAAGAAAATGAAGAAATCCTGCGCGATGATGAGGGTCACTGCATTGAAGTGGCGGCTGGTACGCCAGGACTGTTACTGGGCGAAATAACCACTGACTATGCCTTCGACGGGTACACCAACAAGGATGCAACAGGGAAGAAAGTTGTTCAAAACGTTTTCAAAGCAGGTGATCAGTGGTTCGATACCGGAGATCTAATTCGAGAAATCGATGTTGGTTTTGCATTTGGAATTCGTCACTTTCAGTTTGTCGACAGAACGGGGGATACTTTCCGTTGGCGGTCGGAAAATGTGTCGACGAATGAAGTTGCAGAGGTGCTGAATCAACACCCCCAGATTCATCTCTCTAATGTGTACGGCGTCGAGGTGCCGGGTTGCGAGGGTAAAGCGGGAATGGTTGCGCTGGCGGTCGAGTCGCCTGACACTTTCGATGTGGCGGGGTTTAGCCGCTTGGTGGATACAGAGCTGCCTGCGTATGCGCGCCCCGTGTTTATTCGCTTACAGGGCGCCCTCGAAACAACGGGCACTTTTAAACTGGTAAAGACCGAGTTAAGAGAGCAGAGCTTTCATTTAGACCAAGTGGGCCAAGACGCAATTTATGTGCGCCCTCCTAAGGCAGAGAGTTACCAGCGCCTTGATGACAGTTTTTATCAAAGCCTGTGTTCAGGAACGGCAGGGTATTAGGTTTTTTTTCAGACAGTGACTTAAGGAAAACAGTGATGGCGATCGGATTAATCGCAACAATAAAAGTGCAAGAAGGCAAAAACGAAGCCTTTGAGACGGCGTTTTTAGAGCTTGCACGACGTGTGCGTGAAGACGAGCCCGGTAATATGCTCTATGCGTTACACCGAAGCACAACAGATACCCAGACGTATAAAGTGATGGAGCAGTATGTCGATGCTGCGGCACTCAAGGCCCATGGTGAAACCGCGCATTTTGCGGCGGCGTTTCAACAAGTAGGAGCGCTCCTCGCGGGTGCGCCAGAGGTCGAGCAGCTGGACGTAATTGGGTAGGAGATTTTTGCTTCAGCGCCTTCAGTCCGTGCTGAGCGGTTCACCCAAAGTCATGTTGATCGTGCTGGCATCAACATTGGGCGAAACTATAAAAGGTAAAATCATTAGCAGCCGGCGGTGGCTGCCTGTTTGCTGTGATTGGCCTGCCTTTTGGTTCACCGTTTTCCGCTGGAGGATGCCTAATTTCCTTGCTCTACAGAGTGCTCTAAACCTTAGATGGGCGCTTTTCAGCGCGTTTAAGACTGTGCCATGAGCCTCAATAAATGCTCGAATTTTTGTGTTTGTAAAGTCAATAGTGTAAGCATTAAACCGCGCGGCAGGGTTTTGCCGGAATGTGTTTGGACCTTCAGTACAACAATGTGTCGGATTCGTACCAAGAGCGCTAGGTGCACAATATGACGGAAAAATTTGAAGACCAGGGGGGCTTGGCAACATCAGACCCTAATCGCCTAGTCCGCTGGATTTCTTCACGGGTGATGACTCGGTTGTTTACGATAAAGCAGGTCAATAAACGTCGGGCGGCCGCAGAGCGGGCGAGGCGTAAAAAAAAGCGGCCTCACACCATCGAATACTTCCATCAGGTTGACGACGCTTATAGCCATTTGGCAGCTCAGTTGCTTGTCAAAATGGCGGATCGCTACGATGTTGAATTGACTTGTCATCTTGTGAATCAATCGTTTGGTAAGAACGTTGCCGAGCCCGAAATGCTTGCTCGATTGTCCCGATACGATGCGCATCAGATTGCGCCAGATTATGGGCTGGAATTTGCTGAGCACAACAAAGCACTTGATCCTGAGCAGATTAAAAAGGCACAGGGGATTTTGGCGGCTGCCAGTGGCGTAAAGCGCGTGTCAGCGGTTGAGCCGGTGAGTCGCGCGCTTTGGTCTGGTGATGCTTCGGAGTTAGATCGACTAGCCGCTGAGCTGGGGTGCGCCTCAGAAGCGGAAGTTGATGCTGCTTTGGCCTTGGGAAACGCGCGCAGGAACGCGCTTAAACATTACTCGGGTGCTATGTTTTATTACGGCGGTGAGTGGTTTTGGGGGGTCGATCGCCTACATCACTTGGAACAACGACTGGCGGAGCTGGGACTAGATCGCGATGATAGCGCACCATGGTTAGCGCCACGTCAGGAGCCCAATTGGGGTGGTGTACGCAGTGACGGCTCGCTAACGTTGGAAATATACGCGTCATTACGCAGCCCCTATAGCGCTGTAATTTTTGATCGCGCGGTGCAACTCGCGAAAGATTCTGGAGTAACCCTCAACCTGCGCCCGGTATTGCCTATGGTTATGCGTGGCGTCCCGGCTACGCCAATGAAGGGAATGTATATTTTTATGGATGCAGCTCGAGAGGCTCGGGCCTTGGGCGTTGACTATGGCAATTTCAGCGACCCCATTGGTGAGCCTGCACGCAAATGTTATTCACTTTACCCTTGGGCAGTAACCCAAGGAAAAGGTACTGAGCTGATCAGCAGCTTTCTGCGCCATGCGTTTGCTCTGGGGGTCGATACCGTAGCCGACAGGGGATTACAAAAGGTCGTTGAGGCGGCAGGGTTAGATTGGCAGGTTGCGAAAGGTCACCTAGGTGAAGCGGGGTGGGAATCGTTATTAGAGGAAAATCGTGTCGCCATGTACAGTGCCGGATGCTGGGGGGTGCCTAGCTTTCGACTGCTCGATGGCAGCGGCGTGCCCATTGTCTCCCTATGGGGCCAAGATCGCCTTTGGGTTATTGCCCGAGAGATACGAAAGCAATTGCAGGGCCCAGTCTGACGGCTTGGAACCCGTTTGAATATGCGACCCGAACGCTGGAACTATCGACTCGGTTGTACAAAGTTTACCAGGGCGCATTACCTATTGGGTCTTGCACGAGTTTTCGGGCTACTGTCATGCGATGCACTTCGTCAGGTCCGTCATAAATGCGGGCGTAACGTGCTTCTCGGTACATAAATTCAAGGGGGGTATCCTCGGTAACGCCAAGGGCCCCATGAATCTGAATAGCGCGGTCAATAACGTTGTGCAGCATGCGAGCACCCCAGAATTTAATCAGTGCAATTTGTACGCGTGCATCATCGCCACCATCCATGACGCGGGCTGCGTCCAAGGTCATAAGGCGTGCTGCCTGAATTTCCGCAGCAGATTCAGCAATGTAGCGCTGTATTTCGCCTTTTTCAGACAGCAAAGATCCGTGGGCGTAGCGTTTGCCCGCATACTCACACATCAACTCGAAGGCCCGCTGGGCCTGCCCTAGCCAGCGCATGCAGTGAAAAATACGACCCGGCCCAAGGCGCTTCTGAGCAATCGTAAATCCTTTCCCACGCTCACCGAGGATGTTAGCGGCGGGAACTCGCACGTCCTTAAGTTCCAGTTCGCAATGTCCACCTACGGTATCGCCCATGGTTTTTACAACACGTTTTATTTCATAACCCGGTGTATTTGTAGGGACGATGATCGCTGAAAACTTTCCGTGTCGTTGTTGCTCCGGCTCGGTCTCACAGAAGACGGTGGTGAAGGCGGCAACATTTGCACCAGAGGTGAACCATTTACGTCCGTTGATGACCCACTCGTCACCCTCGAGTACGCCGCGACTTTGCATCAGTGTTGGATCAGAGCCTGCGACATCGGGCTCGGTTAACCCTACCGAAGGGTAAATGTCACCGGCGACCAAGGGGTCAAGCCACGCCTCTTTCTGAGTCTCGCTTCCAAAACGATGAAGCATGATCGAATCTTGCATGGAGATAGAGCCTACGGCCATTTGGCCAAAGTAAGAGCGGCCAATAATTTCGTTGAGATGAGCAAAGTCCATGAAGGGAAGCCCACCGCCACCGAGCTCACTGGGATGGCCCAATGCCCATAAACCTTGAGCTTTAGCCTGAGACTTCAGGTCTTCCATCAGATGATGACTATCACCGGTTAGCAAAGCAGCCTCATGAGGAATAACGGCCTCATTGATGAACCGCTTCATACGAACCTTGAGTTCTGTCAGGTTCTCGGCGGCGCGAGCGCCATTGTTAGCGTTTTTTTCAGTCATTGTTCAATACCCTAGCCATCCTGCGGGTGAGTGTAGCGGAGTCTAATAACGCTAGGCAGGTCAGTTTCCAGAACCTTGCGCCCAACGATAAAGGGGCCAGCCGCCGATAAGCGCAATCACGAAGACACCAACTTGCGTTGGAAATGAAAAGGCTGAATAAATGACGGTCCAACCGGTAATGCCGAGAAAAATAATGGCTGGCAGCGGGTAAAACGGCATTCGATAAAGGTTGTCTCCAGCATGCCCAGGGCTTCGGAAACGACTGATAAACAACGCTATGACGGTGACCAGTGTGTTGGTCGCCATTAATAATCCCGCAAAAACGAGTATTTGCTCAAAGGTTGAGGACCACAAAAAAAGCAGTGCAATGGCGCCCATGAAAAAAATGGCGTTTTTAGGCAGTCCGTCTTTGTTGAGGACCCCCAGCCATCTTAAGCGCCGGTAGTCGCCACCAAGACGCATCAGTGCCCTCGGTCCGGCAAGTACCATCGCGCTAACGGTTGAAATAAGAATGCCTGCCAGTATGACTGCGACGACAAGGGCGCCCGTGTCTCCCAGTAAATAGCCTGCGACGACGTAGCCAATTTCCACCTCTCCTCGCATGGCATCAATGGGCGCTGAGATGAGAAATACCGCATTGAGTGCCAGATAAAGCAAAGTCACAAAAGCGCAACCCGCGAGTAGCACCCGGGGTAGGTAGCGTCGCGGATCTTCCATCTCCCCTAAAACATAAGTTGCCGCATTCCAACCGGAGTAAGCGTAGGTGACATAAATGAGGGCAACAGCGACTTCGCTGCTAAATAGCGTGTCGGCACTGGGTTGTGTGTCGGCACGGAGCTGGTCAATAAACGCGGGTGTATTAAACAGCGCGAGGCTAATAAAGCCAATGATTAACAACAGTTTTAGTGCTGTCAGGTAGACTTGCCCGGCACTACTCTCGCTGCGAGTTCGAGTGTGAATGATGACTAGCGTAGCGATAAGAAATGTGGCCGACCACCTCGGATCGATAGGCACGAGGCCGGCTTGAAGATAGCTTCCAAAGGTGAGGGCTGCTAGAGCAATCGGCGCAGCAAATCCAACCGTTGCCGAGACGCACCCTGAGATAAAACCTGCATAGGGATGTATCAGCTCCGTTAAAAAATGGTATTCCCCGCCCGAATCTGTATGCCTAACGCCCAGCTCTGCGTAACACAGAGCGCCACAAAGTGCGCAGATACCACCGATAAACCACAGCAGTAAAATAAGTTGAGTGTCAGAAATTGCTAGTAGTTGGAAGCCCAGGCTGGTGAAGATGCCGGTACCCACCATATTGGCAACGACAACCGCAAAGGCCACCTTGGGTGGATAGAGCTTCATATTGGAATGTATGACCTCACAGGCATTGCGAAATGAAGGCGTTGATTTAGAGCCCAAGCTTTTATCGAATGATCTGTGCTAATCAGCGCAGGTTCATTTCATATCCTTAGCCTGCCAATTCAAGACTCAGGAAGCAACAAAAACAGAAAGACTTCGCCATGATAGCCAAACTCATTGGCGACTGATTTGATCGAGGTTGCCAGAGTCCACGGCGGATAAGATCAAAATTGCCAGTCTCAGTGAATACCTATTAGGGGGATGAGTGGTGTCTAAATGCCGCTTTGGTGTAACTTACTTTGCTGTGACTATGGAGCAGGGGGTTTAGGGAATGAAAAGTTGGTTGAGAGGGTTATTCTCATCACAGCCCACTTCTAAGGCGTCTCAAGAAATACCAATCGATACAGCTCCTGATAGCCAAGAGCGGCGTGAAGTTGAGCGACTCCTCCAACGTGCGAGCGTGGGGCATCGAGAGCTCATGGTAAACAGTTCCCAGCTCGGGGCCTCTTGGCTTGGAGTTTTTCGTAAGATAGAAGAATCAGAGGTGCAACTCACCCTCGAATTAAACGATGTGCAGACGCTATTTGATGCCGGCGATTTTTGTACCGTGACCTTTAACTACGATGACCACGCTCACGTATTTCTAACGACGGTCAAAAGATCAGAGCTAGGGCAACAGGGCCAGTTGGACGTAGCCCTATATATGCCTGATGCCATTCACACGGCGGGCAGGCGCAATTTATATCGAGTGCCTATTCTGAGAGACCTCCCCATGGCGGTGCGCATTGAATCTGTCGCCGGCTTCTCTTGCTCTGCGAGTGCGCAGGACATCAATACCAGTGGTGTGCGCTTAAGACTGCAGGCGCAGGACTTTACCCGCTTCATGATTGGAGAAGACGTTCACCTTACCCTGACACTTAATGACATAAGCGTTCACAGGGAGGCTGATGTTCGTCATTTAGATGGGAGGACTTGTGCGCTGGGCCTGCATTTTCTCATTACAGAAGACCCCGATGAAAAGCAAAATACGGGTTTGTTGGTTCGCGAGGCGGAGCGTAGCTATTTGCGCCGGGTAAACCGCCTTGAGTAGTGTTATGCGGCGCCAATAATAGGAAATTACGTTGCTGATGCGTAAATGTTGCCCCCCACGAATCTCTCGCGGCGCCTTGTCACGCTCAGCTGATAGTGTGACTTTTAGCGTTGCAGTGACCTGTGGCTTCGTTCGTTAACAGGAGCTTAGAAGTGGGAGCGGACCACTTGGGCGATTTGAGTTAAACCAGCAATCACTGTGTCTTCCGAAGCGGCGTAATTAACTCGAATGCACTCGTCCTGATGTCGCCAGCTAGTTCGCCCTGGTGGATAAAATGGGCGACTGGGCAACACAAATACTCCCAGCGCCATGAGTTCCTGATAGAGCGTTTCTGAGGTTATTGGGAGCCCCTCAAACCAAAGCCACAAAAACAAGGCACCCTCGGGTTTGTGCACTCGAACCGGGAGGTCAGCCATGACCTCGTCAATAACCTGCAGGGCGTGGTCACGTTTGCGCTCGTAATACGGGCGTATCAACTCATCACAAATGCTTTGTAGTTTTCCTTGTTGAAGCAGGGGTGTAAGGAGCGTGGGACCCACGCGGCTGGGCGCCAAAGTGTTTATGGCGTTGGTATTTTGTATGAGTTGAATAATTTCAGGCGCAGCAACCACGATACCGGTGCGTAGGCCCGGCAGGCCAAGCTTAGATAAGCTCAGCAGCAAAATTGTATTGGCGTCCCAAAAGGGTGTTGCCGATGTAAACACCATGCCTGGGAAGGGCAATCCATATGCCCCGTCAACAATTAATGGTAAGTCAGCTGTTTGACACTCGCTGCGAAGTTGACGCATTTCGCTGTCGGTGATGACATTGCCCGTCGGGTTGGTAGGTCGTGAAACACAGACAGCCCCGTGGTTTTCATTCAGCTGCAAACCTTCGAAATTCACCCGATACTTGAATTGACGATTGGGTAGTAAATCGATTTCAGCGCGCCGGCCTTCAAAAATGGGCTGCTCTGCCAAACCAACATCAAAATAGCCCACGTACTCAGGTGTTAAGGGCAGGAGTATGCGTTTGTGGCTATGATCAGGAAATGGGCCGGAAAAACTGTTAAACAGCAGTCCGAAGCTGCTTTGACTGCCGTTTGTAATGGCAATATTGTTTTGCGTTAGAGGCCAGCCAAATTGCTCCCTCAGTAAATCTGCGAGGGTCTCCCGGAAGGCCACATTTCCCCCCGGGGCATCATATTCGCCGACCATTTTGCCAAAGGCGTGAGTATCGGCGGTCACATCTGCCATAGCCTCGCGCAGCAGAGCTTCTACCTCGGGAATGTGCGCGGGATTACCGCCGCCCAGTTGGCAAATGGGGCCGGTTGCCGAGGTTGCTGCTCCCAGGTCCTCCATTAGTCGCACGGTTCCCGTGCTTTTTTGATAGCGAGTGGCAAAATTTGAAAAATGCATGTGTTACTACCTACGGTCAGCAGGTAAGCTTGCCAGCAATTTTATCAATAGAGAACACTCTATGCCGTTCGTTGCAGCAAATACTCCAGTCATCGTTGGTGCCAGCCAGTTTACTGAGCGCATCGACGATCCCGATTATGCCATGCTGTCGCCAGTGGCAATCACTGCTCGAGCCGCCGAATTGGCCCTCGTCGATGCTGGAATGATTAACTGTAAAGAGCACATTGACACGCTGATGACCACGCGAATCTTCGAAGATTCAGCACCTCACTTAGAAGGACCCTTTGGGCGTTCAACCAACTTCCCGCGTTCTGTTTGCCAGCGATTAGCCATGAATCCAGCGACCGCAATCTGGGCAACAAGTGGTGGTGATACTCCTCAGAAACTCGTCACCGAAGCCTGCGATCGCATTTGGCAAGGGGAGTCCAAAGCGGTGCTGATCAGTGGCGGTGAGGCGCTTTCAACGACACGCTTTCTTCAAAAGCAGGGCAGTGATGTGGACTGGTCGGAAGGTTCCGATGACCCCGTAATTGATCGTAAGCCGACCTTGGATTATGCGACGCATGATGAACTTATGAATGGCTTGATATCACCGCCGTTATTTTATGGAATTATGGAGAACGCCAAACGAATCGCTGCAGGGGTCGACGTAAAGACCTGGGCCGATCAAATGGGGGCCTTGTTTGCACCTTTTGCTGCGGTGGCATCAGAAAACCCCTTGGCAGCTCAGCGTGACAGGGCGTTTACTCCCGCTGACCTCATTACCGTAGAAGCAGGCAACCGTAGGGTTGTTGATGCCTACCCTCAACGCTTAGTGGCACGTGATCAGGTCAATCAAAGTGCGGCTTTGGTGGTAATTTCGACGGAGCTGGCTGACGAGTTAAATATTCCTTCTGAGAATCGCGTCTATCTTCACGGTCAGGCGGCAGCAGGGGAGCCACCGATCACACTGCGCGCAGAACTGGGTCAGGCGCCTTCAGCAGGTCTAGCGCTGGGGCGCGCGCTGGAGCGCGCGAACTGCACCACCGATGACATCAGCTATTTTGACTTTTACAGCTGCTTCCCGATTGCGGTGAGCAATGCGATCGACGCGATCGGGTTATCAGGGGATGATCCCAGAGGCCTTACCGTGACCGGTGGGTTACCCTTTTTTGGGGGGCCGGGTAATAGTTACTCAATGCATGCCCTGGCAGAAATGGTGATGTGTCTCCGGGTGAACCCTGGAAAGTTTGGGTTAGTGGCGGCTAACGGTGGGCTTCTATCCAAATATGCGGTCGGTATTTATGCGACAACGCCGACGGGCTATGAACCCTATGACAGCGCTGATCTTCAAGAGCAAATGACCAACCAAACAGCCCCAGACTTCGAGGCGAACCCAAGCGGTAAAGGGAGATTGGAGGCCTACACAGTGGCGTATGATCGAGAGGGACAGCCGAAGACCGCAACAATTGTCGGGCGTTTGCTCGAGAGCGATGCGCGATTTATCGCCAAAGTAGGGCGCGAAGCCTCTGAGATACTTGAAGTTTTTAACCGTCACGAAGCTGACAATAGGTCTGTCGTGGTGACGCCGAGTGAACAGGGCAATAGCTTCATCTTTTTGTAAAGCTGCCTCCACTTATCGACACAACTGAAACGGCCCGCAAGCGCGACTGCGAGGCCTTCGAATACAATGAAAAAAGAGGATAGACAAATGAGCGACGTAGTTATTACCGAGGTAAGCGACGGAATTATGACCATTACCCTCAATCGGCCTGAGGCAAAAAATGCGGTTAATTTAGCCATGGCCGAAGGTCTTGCAGCGGCCATTATTGAGCTCGACAGCAACGATGATATTCGAGTGGCAATTCTAACAGGCTCAAACAATACCTTTTGTTCGGGGATGGATCTAAAAGCATTCGTCAGTGGTGAGGTGCCTTATATTAAGGATCGAGGCTTTGGTGGTTTAACCGAAGCGCCCCCTGCAAAACCGCTGATTGCAGCCGTTGAGGGGTATGCCTTGGCGGGTGGTTGTGAGCTGGCCATGGTCTGCGATCTGATCGTCGCTGCGGAAACAGCAAAATTTGGTGTCCCTGAAGTGAAACGAGGATTGGCCGCCGGCGCTGGAGGGTTGCTGCGCTTCCCACGACAGCTGCCCTATCGCGTCGCGATGGAATTGGCATTAACTGGCGATTTTATGGATGCCGCGCGGGCTAAGGATTTGGGTTTCATCAACCAAACGGTGCCTGAAGGCGAGGCGTTTGCTGCGGCACAGGCGCTGGCGGCAAAGATCGCAGGTAACGGACCCCTAGCAGTTAAACTGAGTAAACAGGTCGTCCGAGATTCAGAAGATTGGAGCACTGACGAAATGTTTGGTCGCCAGCAGGACATCCTTCAGCCGGTATTTACCAGTGAAGATGCCATAGAAGGCGCGATGGCCTTTGCTGAGAAGCGAGCCCCCAATTGGAAGGGCCGTTGAGTCGCTAGACTTTAGTGCCTTTGATGCTTGGGGGTTAAGGCCCCCGACAAATCTTTTTAACTAGGAGTGTGATATGTCCCGGTGGGATGTTTTTTGTGATCAGGTTATTTGTATTACGGGCGCGGCCAGTGGCTTTGGCAAACTCATGGCTGAAAATTTACATGCGGCAGGCGCACGTTTAGTGATTAGTGATATTAACCTCGAACCGCTACAGGCAGTTGCGGCTGCTCTCGCCGATGACGCCCGGGTTGTTGCGATGACCTGTGACGTGGCCAACGAGGCAGATGTTGAGGCCATCGTTGCAGCTGCCAAAGAGCGTTTTGGTCGACTCGATATCATGGTGAACAACGCAGGCTTAGGTTCCGAGCCAAAGCTGTTGACTGAAGTGACCGAGGAGGAAATGGACCTCAACTACAACGTCAATACCAAGGGCGTTTTCTTTGGGATCAAGCACGCTGTGCGGCAGATGCTGGCACAAGACGCTCCCGGTGGCACCGTGCTCAATGTGGCCTCAATGGCGGGTATTGGCGCGGCACCTTTGCTGGGTGCCTATGCGGCTGCTAAGCATGGTGTGGTTGGACTCACAAAAACCGCCGCCTATGAGTTTGGTCGGCAAGGTGTTCGCGTGAATGCTATTTGCCCGTTTTTTTCCCCGACGCCTTTGGTGACTCAGGAAGGCGGCTTGGCGGATCGAATGGACACGCTCAAGAAAAGTTCACCCATGAACCGTATGGGTGATCCCGAAGAAATGGTGGAAGTGATGCTGATGCTCATGTCCCCCACGAACAGCTTTATGAACGGACAGGCTGTTGCCGTTGATGGTGGCATGTCGGCGATTTAAGGCTGGGGTACTGCCAAGGACGGCTTGCACTCGCCCTTTGTTTTAGCTGCTGCTCTATGCCGGTGCATGCAGTCAGACTGCGGTATGCGCCTGAGAGCTTGCAATAGCAAGCTCTCAGGCGGGGCAAGCTTTGAAGGCCGACTATTTGTCGGCTGGCGCTGGCATGAGCTTTTGCATTAAAAAGACGTAGAGCATGGCGTCGCGGCGGGCATACTCGCTGAGATTGGCTGCCGCTGCGTGTCCGCCGTCAATATTTTCAAAATACAAATAGTCATGTCCCAGCGTTTCAAGCAGGTGGGACATTTTCCGTGCATGCCCGGGATGAACGCGATCATCCTTGGTTGAGGTGTAAAGGAAAATCTCTGGATACTCCTGGGTTGCGCTAACATTGTGGTAGGGCGATATGCCGCGCAAAAAGGCCCCTTCTATTGGGTCGTCAGGATCACCGTACTCCCCCATCCATGAGGCTCCTGCCAGTAGCTTGTGGTAGCGCAGCATATCGAGCAGGGGCACGGCTGAAACCACGGCTTGCCAGAGATCGGGTCGCTGGGTGTACATAACGCCGGTGAGTAGCCCGCCGTTAGAGCCTCCATAAACCGCCAAGTGTTCAGCACTGGTCAGACCTTTAGCTGACAGGTCTTCGGCGACGGCGATAAGGTCATCGTAGATACGCTGCCGCTGCGTCTTGAGCCCTGCCTGATGCCAGGCAGGGCCAAACTCTCCGCCGCCACGGATATTCGCCAAGACATAGGCGCCGCCATTCTCCAGCCAAAGTTTGCCAAGGCTGCCCGAGTATCGGGGGCGCATGGAAACTTGGAAGCCGCCGTACGCATAAAGCAGAGTGGGGGTGGATCCATCTAGAGCTGTGTTTTTATGCCGAACGACGAAGTAGGGGATCACGGTGCCGTCAGGAGATCGTGTTTCGATCTGCTCTACGACGAGGCCTGAGCTATCAAAGCGTTCTGGGATAGTCTTAATCGAGCGCAGCGTCATTTTGGCCGTATCCGCCAGCATTAATGTGTCTGGAGTTAGGAAACCCTCGGCATTGATAAAGGCAATATCTTCTTCGCGACTGGCGCTGCTCAAACTTATCGTCAAGTTGTCAGGTGCAGGAATGGCTCTTTTTGACCATTCACCATCGGTAAAATCAAATGCCATCAAACCGCCAATGACGTTATTGTCCACGGTTGCTAAAAGCGCACTTTTGGTGGCTGCGATGCTCCCAACCGATTCGGTTGGAGAAGGCAGATACAGTGTCCTTACGGCGGAAATCTCCCCCGTATCAATAAAGTCAGGCAGATTAATCGAGACTAAAGCGCCGGCGGGGTGAATTGCTGTCGTATTTTTAGCCTGCCAGTTCTCGGCAAGAGAAAAAACGAGCTCCCCCTGATAGAGCGTTTCAATTGATGTTTTGGCCGGAATTGGCAGAGTTTTAGGTTCGCCGATAGATGGCAAATACCAGTAGGTAGACTCGTAAAATGTTTGTGCCTGTGCAGCCATCATTTGCACAGTGCCACCATGATCCTCTAAGCGGACCGGCCACAAGCCGACGTCTGTTGTGTTTCCCTCCAACACGATCTCGGCACTTTCGAGCTTGGAGCCGCGGGACCAGCGATAAATAACGGAGGGATAACCCGAATTTGTGGTGTTGGCAGGTTCTGTTGCTAGAGCTACCAGCACGGTGTTTTCGTCGACCCACGCGATGCTGCCTTTGGCCTCGGGTGTTTCAAAACCATCGGGTACAAACTGTCGATCAGAAAGCGAGAACTCGCGTCGCACCGCGGCGTCGCTGCCTCCCTTAGATAGTGTGATTAGGCAGCGATCATACTTTGGGGCCAGACAGTCGGCGCCGCGCCAAACCCAATTGATGGCCTCCTTTTCAGCGAGGGCGTCCAGATCAATAATGACCTCCCACTCGGGGTTATCAGTCAGATAGCTCGTCAGCGATGCTCGTCGCCAAAGTCCGTGGGTAAATGTATTGTCTTGCCAAAAATTCCAGACGAATCCGCCGTAATAACTGCCATAGGGAATGCGGTCGTCACTTTCATACAGCGTTTGGGCGGTGGCTAGAAGTGAGTCATAACGCGCGTCGTCCTGCAGTCGGGTCGATGTTCGGGCGTTCTGTTTTCTTACCCAGTTCAGAGCTTGCTCGCCCTCTACATTCTCAAGCCACAGTCGTGAGTCCGCAGGTGAGCGTGTTTGAGTGGCGGCTGCTTCGGTGCCCGCAGGGGGTGTAGTCGCAGATGGGTCAATGGCGTTCTGTGATTTGGCAGTCGCGCTCCAGCACGCTGTCGTTGTAAGTAGCAGTAATAGGGTCGAAATTGTGGCGGGCAAGCGCATCCAATGCTCCTAGGTGGTGTGGCGTGGACCCTGCTTCTGCGGGGCTCACTCCGCACGCCCCGGCCGGGCTGCATTAACGCCTAAGGCTGGGACTGCGAAGTTGTCTGTTGAACTGTCGCGGTTGCACGACATGGGGCCAGATTGTCAATTAAGCGAGTTGCAGGGGCAAGTCACGTAAACGTTGCCCGGTTGCGCGATACACCGCATTTGCCACCGCAGGGGCAAGCGGCGGTACGCCGGGTTCGCCTATTCCCGTCGGGGGCGTTTCGCTTTCTATAATGACAACGTCAACGGCGGGGGATTCGTTCATGCGTAAGATCGGGTAGTTGTGGAAATTGCTTTGCACAACGGCACCACCTTCCAGATCTATGCTCCCATAAAGCGCAGCGGTTAGCGCGAACATTACGGCGCCTTCCAGTTGTGCTGTGACGATGTCAGGGTTGACTGCTAGACCACAATCAACAACGCAGGTCACTTTGTGCACGCGAATCTGGCCTTCGGTAACCGACACTTCAGCAATTTGAGCCACATCAGTGCCAAAGGATGAATGCGCAGCAAATCCCAAATGGTGGTTTTCTGGCACTGTCATTGCGGCCATGAGCTGTCCTGCTTCAGCCACGACATTTTGCATTCGGGGTTTGTCGTTCAAGTTTTTTAGACGCAGTGCAACGGGGTCTAACTGCTTCGCTTCCGCGAGCTCATCCATCATCGATTCGACGGCAAAACTGGTATAGGAATGTCCTACTGAACGCCAAAATGTGGTGGGTAAGCCGTGGTCAACCGATGCGTGGGAGACTTGGTAGCTCGGCAGGGAATAGGTTTCATGAAGTCCTTCAACACTGGAGCCGTCGACGGCCCAATTTTTGAAGACATAATCCATGGCGCCCGCAAGGCCATTGAGTAAGCCGGTGGGCAGGTTAGGCAGCACGCCTGGTAGGGCATTTTTAAAGGTTTGTGCAGAGATGTTAGCGCCGGAGCGACGGGCCTGCCACGCTGTAATGTGGCCTTCACTATCCGCAGCTGCCTTTATCTTCATCATCGCCGCGGGTCTGTAGAAACCATGCCGCAGGTCATCTTCTCGAGACCATAGCAGTTGCACGGGCTTATCGACGCTTAACGCAATCTCAGCCACCTCAACAATATGAGACAACGTGGCACGGCGACCAAACCCGCCCCCTAGAAACTGATTGTGTATTTTTATGTTCCCTCTGGGCAGACCTGTCAGGCGCTCCAAAACGCCTTGTGCCGCGCCAACAAATTGCACGCCAGTCCATAGGTCGGCACCGTCCTCAGTGATTCGCAGGGTTGCGTTCAGCGGCTCCATGGGTGCATGGGCGAGAAAGGGCGCGTAGTAGTCGGTTTCCAAAATTGTGCCGGCGTCAGCGTCGGCAAAGGCCTTTTCTGGATCTCCCGCACGGGTCGATTCAGTATCATTGTCGGCCTCTAGTGCCGCGCTAAGGTCTTGTCGAACTTGCTCAGAGGTCACCGTTGAAAGCGGGGTCTCTTCCCAATCGATGGTGAGCTTTTTTGCGGCCTGATTGGCCTGCCAATATCGTTCGGCTACTACCGCAACCCCGCTTGATACCGGCACAACAGCGAGAACACCCGGGGCGACCCTTGCAGTGCTGTCATCAAAGCTCAAAGCTTTGGATCCGGCTACTGGTGGCCGAACGACAACGGCGTAGACCATGCCGGGCACATCCGCATCGATGCCAAAGTTTGCTGTGCCTGTGGCCTTCGCCAGAGCATCGACTCTGGGAGCATCGGCACCAATGTATTTAAAACGTGAGGGCGCTTTTAGTTCGGTGGCGATGGGCATTTCTAAAGATGAAGCGGTTTCAACAAAATCACCGTAGGGATAGCGCCGGTCACCGGCAACAATGAACCCGTCAGCGGTGAGTAGTTGGTCGGCTGGTATGCCTAGGTCTAAGGAGGCCGCGTTAAGCAGCAGTGCACGGGTGTCAGCGCCAACTTGCCTTAAAGGCTCATAAAATACGCGAACGGCGTTAGAGCCTCCGGTTCCCTGAACACGAAACTCGGGGTTGTTGTAGTCTTCGTGAGAGCCCGCAGCTTTGACCAGCATGGTGGCGGGATTTACATCGAGTTCTTCACCGACAATCGTCGCTAGGCCCGTACGGATACCCTGGCCCATTTCATCGCTGGGACAATAAAAGGTCACATGATTATCTGGAGTAATTTGTAGAAAAGCGTTGGGTACAAAGCCAGCGTCAGTAACTTCGATGGGGTGCGGGCCCTTAAACGCGCAGCCGGGTAGGGCGACAGCTACCACGATGCCCCCTCCGACCATGCCAGAGGCCCTCAAAAAGTGTCTTCTGCTGAGGGTTTGATTGCTCATGAGTTCGCCTCCGTAGCAGCGGCGTCGTAACTGAGAGCGCTGGCAGCTACTGACATGATGGCAGCCTTTATTCTGGGGTAGCAGCCGCAGCGGCAAATGTTTCCTGACATAGCGTTGTCAACGTCTTCACTGGAAGCACTGGGTTTATCGGCTATCAATGCGGCTGCAGCCATAATTTGACCGCTCTGGCAGTAGCCGCACTGAGGCACATTGTGTTCTATCCAAGCGGTTTGCAGAGGATGTAGATCCTCTGGATTTCCAAGCCCTTCTATCGTGGTCACTGCTTTGTCAGCCGCAGCGGCTACAGGCAGAACGCAGGTTTTAATGGCCGTTCCGTCAAGGTGCATGGTGCAGGCGCCACACAAGCCAGCGCCGCAGCCAAATTTGGAGCCCTTGAGCTTAAAGTCATCACGTATAACCCATAATAATGGTGTACTCGGGTCACCATTAAAGCGGACAGGTTCGCCATTCAGGGAGAAGGTAATCACAAATAGAGTCCTAGTAAGTTGGTGGGATTAAGTGCTAGCAAGGGGTTCTGGGCTAGCAACGACCTATGGGTTCGACGATGGCGTGGGTGGAGCCTGTTTTTTGCAATGCGCAAAATTACAGACTGTCACCTGTCATGTAAAGTTATGCTCGGTCGCCGACAATTTTTGCGACTGAGCGCCCTACTACATCGTTGTAATCAGGTACTGTTGTAATAATACATGCACCATGTACGCGGTGACGTAGCCGATGGTTTTATTGGAGGTAATTAGCTTGAAGATGGGAATCAAAGGTCGGCGAGCGCTGATCTGTGCGGGGTCAAAGGGCTTAGGAAGAGGTTGTGCTGAAGCATTAGCAGCAGAAGGGGTGCACCTGGTACTCAATGCCCGGGGTCATGAGGCGCTTGAGAGCACGGCAACAGCCATTAGAGAGGCCTATGGTGTTGAAGTCTCCACGGTGGCTGCTGATGTGACAACGCCTAGCGGCCGTGAAGCGATTTTAGCGGGTAGCGGTGATTTAGATATCTTGGTTAACAATGCTGGAGGCCCGCCACCGGGAAACTGGCGCGACTGGGACCGCGACGCCTTTATTGCCGCCTTCGATGCCAATGCTTATGCAGCGATCGCTCTTATGCAAGCTACTGTGCCCGGTATGTGCGAGCGTGGCTGGGGTCGGGTGGTCAATATCACGAGTGTTTCTGTTAAGCAGCCCATTGGAGTGCTGGGGTTATCGAATACGGCAAGGGCGGCCCTCACGGGTTTCGTTGCGGGTATTGCGCGTGATGTCGCCAAGCAAGGTGTCGCTATTAACAACTTGTTGCCGGGCCTCCACGCCACAGATCGAACGGTGGGTCTGGACACTTATGAGGCGAGCCTTACGGGGGAAAGTAAAGAGGCCGTTGCTGCGCGTCGTTGCGCGGCTATTCCAGCCGGCAGGTACGGTACCGCTGACGAATTTGGAGCCACATGCGCGTTTATATGCTCTGAGCACGCGGGGTTTATGGTTGGACAAAATATACTCTTGGACGGCGGTGGTTTTAACAGTACGCTTTAAGGTGCCGCGGTGGGCTTGCCGCAGCCAATGCAGCCGTGTTTGCGAGGATGATCCTGGCAAGTCATGATAGCCGCTGTAGCGATTTCAGCATGAATTAATGGACACCGTTAGGAGAATCAAACATGAAGTTTTTGAACCGTCTTGTCATTGTCGCCATCACCCTCACCGCAACTATCCCTGCGGTTGCTCACATCGAGAAAGCTGAGCCACTGCAGTCCCTGCGTCAATCGTATTTCGCGCTTCTAGGCATGACCTTTGGGCCTATGGCGGACATGGTGAAGGGAAAGATTGAGTGGAATGATGAGACTTTTCAGGCATGGGCTGACGATCTGGCTGGTGTATCTGGATATCAAGTCGAACGAGGTTTTGCCCCGGGTTCTGAAGAGGGGAAGACTCGCGCTAAACCTGAAATTTGGCTCAACGGTGAAGATTTCAACGCAAAGCTGGCTGATTTTCGACGAGAAGCTGCGAAGTTGTCTGAGGTGGCCGCGCAAGGAGATCGCGCTGCAATTCAGGGGCAGTTTGGCGCTACAGGAAAAACCTGCAAAGCCTGCCACGATGAATACAAAGCTAAGGATTATCTTTACTAGAGGGGGCAACCTTCCTCCAGCTGGTTAGAGGGCACTTAGACAATAGGCTTCATTGAGGGCGCGGGTGATGTCCCAAGAGAGAACCGTTCTATCGATCGATGGTGGGGGTATTCGCGGGATCATACCCGCGATGGTGCTGCATCACCTCGAGACGGCGACGGGTCATCGGGCAGCTGATCTTTTTGACCTTATGGTGGGTACTTCAACGGGGGGTATTTTAGCCTTGGGATTGGCGCAACCGGATCCCCAAAAACCTGCAAAGAGTCGATATGGCGCTCGTGACCTGGCTGACCTTTACGCCAATCGTGGGGCACAAATTTTCGGCAACAATCTGTGGCGCCAGTTTCGGTCGGCGCTGGGTATTTTTGATGAAAGCTATTCAGCTAGCCCCCTCGAGACGGCTCTTGCAGATTACTTCGATGACAACGTTTTAGGAGATTGTCGCTGTCCCACCATTGTCACGGCCTATGACTTGGAGGCTAGGTCGACGGCTTTTTTTAAAAGCTTTAAACCTGAGCACGCACAGATGCTTTGTAAGTCAGCGGCAAGAGCAACGTCGGCTGCCCCAACTTTTTTTGAGCCGGCGCAGTTCGAAGTAGCCGGTAAATCGACGGCACTCATTGACGGCGCAGTGTTCTTAAATTCTCCTGTTGTGTCGGCTTATGCTGAAGCGTTGAGGTTGTTTCCGGGTGACAGGATTACCGTTATCTCATTGGGTACAGGTGAGCTTGCGCAGCCCATTTCGGGAAAGCAAGCTGCAGGCTGGGGCAAGATTGGTTGGATGTTGCCGGTGCTTGATTGCGTGTTTGATGGCATGGCCAAAGCCGCTGATTATCAGATGGCACTTTTCTTGGGTGAACGCTATCAACGGTTCCAGCTCACTCTTGATAAGGCGAGTGATGAATTGGATAACGCCACACCCCAAAATATCGCTGCGCTGTTTGAGGAGACTGTTCAGTTGATTGATCGAGAGGCTGTGAGGTTAGGTCGTCTCATTCACTACTTGCAGGCAAAGCAGCCGCCATCGGCTATGGACCCAGCTCAGGATTCATAGTGCTGGTTGCAGTCTTGCGCCGCAGTTGAGTGATTTCAGCCATGATGGCTACCGCAATTTCCCACGGCGTTTTACTGCCAATATCGAGACCAACAGGGGCGTGCAGTCGTTGCAATTGGGCCTGAGTGACCCCCAGTGCGGTTAGGCGCTCTAAGCGAGCACGGGTGGTTCTGATAGAACCCAACGCACCGACGTACCAAGCGGGAGTTTCTAAAGCTTCAAGAAGCGCCATATCGTCAATGCGGGGATCATGGGTAAGCGTGACAATGACGTTTTTGGGGTCGCAGCTGCGCGCGGCGATGATGTCGTCTGGTAGGCCATGTAGCAGTTCTACGTCCGGTCCTTGCCACTGAGTAATAACGTCCTCGCGGGTGTCGGTAACAATCACTTCGTAGTCCATAGCAAGTGCCAAGTGAGCCAACACCTGAGCGAGTTGCCCGGCGCCTACGAGCAGCATCTGCATTTTAGGACCCAGCCCTTGCCTTAATGCATTTTGTGTCAGGCTCAGAGGGGCATAATCATCGGTGACCTCTACAGATGTAATGCCAGTTGACAGCTCTGTTGTTCTGACTACGGAGTTTCTTGCCCGCAGTGCAGTGACAACATCGGTCACCCAGTTTGCACTAGCAGGGGAGAGCTGCTGCACCAAAATATGTAAACGCCCCCCGCAGGGCAGCCCTAATCGCTCATTTTCCTCCGCAGAAACGCCGTATTCGATGAGTTTTGGGGTTGAGGCATCAATTGCATCTGTACGCAGTTTGTCGAGCAGGTCTTCTTCAACGCAGCCCCCCGACAGCGTGCCAATACTGTGTTCGCCGCAGCTCCCGAGCATCGAGCCCACCGGGCGAGGTGATGACCCTACAGCCTTTACAATAGTGCACAAATATGGGGCGCTGCCGCTATTAAGCCACTCGACGAGTTTTTCAAAAACTTCCTGATCTTGGCTTTGCATAGCGAGTCGATGACTTCCTTGTATTAGCCGGAGATAGTTGTCGGCGTGGGTTTAATTTATGTGCTCGACCGATTAGCGGTCGGTCCAAGCGATGATGTGGTCCTCGAGCTGCTCGGGGTCGATAGTAGTCTCACAAATGACCCGGTGCTTTACGGTGCAGGTTGCTCGGTGCACTTGCATGGGATCTGCGCTTTTTAAGTGATGCCATTCGGGAAGGTCTTCACCCGCAGCAAGCAGCCGATAGGCGCAGGTCGCGGGCAACCAATGATAGGACTCAGGGTTTGTTTGGCGTAAATCTAGGCAGTCCGGAACTCGCTTTAATCGATTTTTATAGTCACTGCACCTGCCCGAGGAGTGATCAAGTAACTGGCAGGCAACGCTGGTGTAATAGATTTCTCCGGTGTCTTCATCCTCAAGTTTGTTGAGGCAGCATTTGCCACAGCCATCGCATAGAGACTCCCACTGTTGAGTTGAGAGTTCGTTCATCGGCGTTGTTTGCCAAAAGTTGGGCGCCGTCATGCTTTTGACAGGTGTGCAAGGGAGGCGGCATTTTTCTCCCAATTTTGTCCGTCAAAGGGTGTGTCCGTAATCGACAAAACAGAGGCTGGATTGAGGCATCGTGCATGAACGCTTACGCCGTCAGGATTTGACCTAGGTATATAAAATGATTTCACGCCGCAGGCTTTGCAAAAATAATGCTTTGCTAGACCCGAACCAAACCGGTACTCGCTTAAGGTGTCTGGGTCCGATAACAGCTGAAAGCGTTGCTTGGGCACAATCAGATGTTGGTAGTGATTAATATTGCATATGGAGCAGTTGCAGGTGTGTGTTTGCAAGTGAGCGGGGGCCTGTATTTGCCACTGCACTTTGCCACAGTGGCATCCTCCCTCGTGGGTGACGAGCACTGAGCCATTGCCGTTTTCAGCCATTGGTATTTACTCTCGTTAGTTTGCGCTCTCTAAATTGGCAAAGGTGCTAAATGCCAGCGCCTCAGCCAAAATCATACAAATGACCGTGGCAATAAAGGGAAGCGCGCCGTGCATAGCGCCGTAAAAATGTATTGCATCGCCTAAGACCAAGCCAATTGCCCATAACATAGCGAATTTTGAGCTAAATAAAATCAGCCACGCAACGAATATCCTGCCCGTTTTGGCTTGCCAGGAATTCTTGTTTTCAAAGGGCCGAGAGGCGGCGTGCTCGATCATTAAGGTAGCCTGCAAGAGCAGCTGTAACATAATCGCTGCGACCAACCCCGCTGTGAAGCTGCTAATTTGCACTCGGTCCCAAAACTGGGAGAGCAGACCTAAGACGATCAAATCAGCAGTAATGGCAACGTAGTAGCGTACGTAAAGCCGTTGCCGTGCGTTGGGTAATGCGGCAGAGGTGGCTGCCGCGTGGTGGTGTGCTTTCATGAGAGGGCCCGGGGCGACGAAGTGCGTGGAGGGAGTCTACCTGTCTACGGTAAAGTTGTCGCCGGAACCCTTTTTTAGGTAAGTCACACAGGAATATTCTTATGAGCCACGTCGGTAGGTTTTGCTCGAAAGTAGTTATTGTCACCTTGCTGTTGACGTTTAATAGCGCCCTCGTGGCGCAACCGGATCGCTTCTCTGAGGTGGTAATCGAGGCGACCAAGCTCACAGACTCTATTTACATGCTCACGGGGGCTGGCGGCAATCTTGCCGTAAGCGTGGGTGCTGATGGACTCCTGTTGGTCGATGATCAGTATGCGGCCATGGCCGAGCGGATTGCGGATGCACTTGCGAATCTTCCTGGCACTTCTGCGACGCAGCAGTCTCTAAAATACGTCATCAATACGCATCACCATGGAGATCACACGGGAGGGAATGATTTTTTTGCTAATGCCGGTGCCACGATTATTGCTAATGAGGCTGCGCGGGTGCGACTGCTAGCGCGAGCTCCATCAGCAGAGGCCCCTCTGCCGGTGATTACCTACCACGAGGGTGTGCACATCTACTTTAACAGCGACCGCCTCAAACTTGTTGCTCTTGAGGGGCATACAGATGGTGATACGGCTGTTTATTTTGAAGGTGCGAATGTTCTGCACGCCGGGGATTTATTTTTCAATGAGCGCTTTCCATTTATCGACACTGACAGCGGCGGTGGCGTGGGTGCCTATTTATCGAGTCAGGAGACACTGTTAGCCATGATTAATGACGATACCGTCGTTGTGCCTGGCCACGGCCCAATCGCCAGTAGGGGAGACCTGTTGGCAGTGCACGACATGATTCGTTCTACCCGTGCAGCGGTGGTCGAAGGTATGAGCGCCGGGATGTCACTAGCCCAGATTCAGGAAAGGGGCTTGGATCAGGCTTACCAATCTTTTGCATGGGCTTTTATTGGCGAGGCAAAATGGATAGAAACGCTCTACTGGGACACGATGAAAAATAGGGTTTCGTCGTAAATTTACCGGCTGAGTTTACGCAGCCGTTCGATAAGGCTTGAGGTATCCCAGCGACCGCCGCCCAAATTTTGAACATCGCTATAAAATTGATCGACCAAGGCTGTTAAGGGGAGTGATGCTCCCGCTTTATCTGCGGCGTCAAGCACTAGCCCCAGGTCTTTGCGCATCCAGTCAACGGCAAAGCCAAAGCCAAACTCGCCTTGGATCATTGTTTGAGAACGGTTGTCCATTTGCCAGCTCTGGGCTGCTCCTTGACGAATGGCCTCGACAACATTTGTTGTGTCTAGTCCGGCTCGATCGGAAAAATGTAACGCCTCAGACAAACCTTGGAGAACGCCTGCAATACAAATTTGATTAGCCATTTTAGTGAGCTGACCAGAGCCACATGGACCCATCAGGCGGACACTCTTTCCGTAAACAGCCATCACGGCTTTGGCACTATCAAAACTCGTGCTGTCCCCCCCAACCATAATGGTTAGTTGGCCCAATTCAGCGCCGGCCTGTCCCCCTGAAACAGGTGCGTCTAAGAAGCCAATGTCTTTTTCCATACAGGCACTTTGGAGTTCTTGGGCAAGATCAGCCGAGGCTGTCGTATGGTCAATAAGTAATGAGCCGGGTTTGAGGGTTTCTAATACACCTTGATTGCCAAGGGTAACCTCTCTGACATCGTCATCATTGCCTACGCAAACAAAAACGACATCAGCATCGCGGGCGGACGCCGCTGGTGTCAAAGCAGTTTTCCCTCCGTAGGTTTCCTGCCACCTGGAAGCTTTGTCGGGAGAGCGATTAAACACCGTTGTGGCGTAGCCTGCGGTTTGCAAGTGACCCGCCATAGGAAACCCCATTGCACCTAATCCAATAAAGCCCACGGTAAGGTTTTGTTTTCTGGCGTCATCTTGGGGCGTATCTGTACTCATAGTGATTCGGTCCTGTGTCGAGCGACTGTCGAGATTACTCAATAACCCTACCTTGAGTCTCACGAGCAGTTAACGCAAGCTGCCGTTACGTTGCTGACGCTACTCAGCGCGACCACTCAAAAGGTAAATGTATGACGACTTTTCAGCAACGGGTAACCGCAGTAGGCGCATTGCTTGCCCGTGTCATGGCGGTCACCACACTGTGCGTTAGCGCGGCATCTCTAAATGCACAGCCTTTGGGTGCCGGTGCTCGACCGGTGGGCGCAGACTGGTCAAGAAGCCCGGTTTATGGCGCTCGTGGAATGGCCGCGACCGCACAACCCCTGGCTTCGCAGATTGCGATTGATGTTTTGAAGCAGGGAGGAAGTGCTGTGGATGCTGCCATAGCAGCAAATGCGGCTCTTGGGCTTATGGAACCCACGGGTAATGGTATCGGTGGGGATCTGTTCGCCATCGTTTGGGATCCGGAAACCCAGCAGCTTTACGGTTATAACGGATCAGGTCGTAGCCCTGCAGGGCGCGATTTTTCGGCAATGCTGCGCTCCATCGAGAAAATGAAGTCTAAGGGCCAACTGCCTGAAGACTATCGGGGCATACCTTCCCATGGCTCACTCGCCGTCACCGTCCCCGGCACGGTTGATGGGTGGTTTGCGCTTCACGAACGTTGGGGAAATTTGCCTATGGGCGAAGTGCTAGCTCCCGCTGCCGAATATGCCGAGGTGGGGTTTCCCATGTCTCCGGTTATTGCCGCTGCGTTTGCAGCGAATAAACGGCGTTTTGAACAGCGTGCGCCCATGATCGAAGAACTCGACAACGCAAACGCGCTGTATTTTCCCGCTGGCACCGCTCCGACAGTCGGTTCAGTATTTCGTAACCCCGATCTTGCAAAAACTCTGAGAATTCTGGGCGCTGAGGGTCGGGATAGCTTTTACAAAGGAGTGTTAGCTGAGCGCATGGTTGGCTACTTTGAAGCGATTGAAGCTGACCTCACCGCAGCTGATCTTGCCAAGCATTCAGGAGAGTGGGTGGAGCCTCGGGGCGTTGACTACCACGGCGTCACTTTGTGGGAGCTTCCCCCTAACGGTCAGGGCTTCGCAGCGTTGATGATGCTCAACATTATTAAGCAGGCCGACACGGCGACTATGGAGCGTGGCTCGCCAGAGCTGTTTCACCTCATGGTGGAAGCAAAACGTTTGGCTTTTGAAGCGATGGCTCAAACCTTTGCCGATCCAAATTTTGCTGATATTCCTGTGGAAGAGCTGCTGTCTGCCGAGTTTGCAAAAGCGCAATTTGCCCGTATTAACTCCGACAGCGTTTTAACCGCCGAAGCCCTCGCAGTACCCTTGGAGGGTGAGGGAGATACTACCTACTTAACAGTAGCTGATGAATCCGGAATGATGGTTTCGCTGATTCAGTCTAACTACCGCGGTATGGGGTCGGGCCTTGTGCCCAAAGGCCTAGGTTTTATGTTGCAGGATCGTGGCGAATTGTTCTCTCTGGATCCGCAGCATCCTAACGTTTATGCCCCCGGAAAGCGGCCATTTCACACGATTATTCCGGGGTTTGTTACACGTCAGGGCAAGCCTTGGATGAGTTTCGGTCTCATGGGTGGGGGTATGCAGCCTCAGGGTCATGTGCAGGTTCTGGTAAACATTGTTGACTTTGACATGAACCTTCAGGAAGCAGGAGACGCTGCCCGATTCCTGCATGATGGTGGCAGCAGCCCCGACGGTGGAAGCCCCGGAGGCTATGGCACTCTTTACGTGGAGCCGGGTGTTCCTGCCACAACGGTCGCTGCACTTCGTGCGCTGGGACATGAAGTTGTCGTCGACGAATCGGGAGGCCCTTTCGGAGGATATCAGGCGATACAACGACATGACGAAACCGGCGTTTACTCTGGTGCAACGGAAATGCGTAAAGATGGCACGGTCGCAGCGTGGTGATCATGGGCAAAATCGCTAATCTGCCGACAGGCTTTTCTGTCTTCCCTCATCGGTGTGTGCCGCAAACGGTCGTTGGCTTTGATTCCCTGCTGCCAATTTTCAGGAGCAACTCGTGACGGGTAAAGCAGTGGTGGTAGGGGTCGGTGGTATTGGTGCAGCCGTCGCGAATGCGCTGCTCGATCAGGGTTATGGTGAGGTTCATGCTGTTAGTAGAAGTTCATCCTCAGACCTATCTGCGGGGGTGCACCACTGGTACAGCGACTACAGCGCGGCCTCCATTGAATCTGTCGCGAGCTCGATTACTGAGCAGCCGGGAACTCTTGAGCGTTTGATAATCACCAACGGTATTCTGCAAGGGGATGACTATCGCCCCGAGCGTGCACTCAGGCAGCTTGATGGTCCAACGATGGCCAAGATTTTTGAGGTCAATACTATGCTGCCGATGTTGTGGCTTGCTGCCTTTCACGATGCGCTGCGCCGAGCTGATCAGCCAAGGGTGGCAATACTGTCAGCGCGAGTAGGAAGCATTGAAGATAATCGTTTGGGGGGCTGGTACAGCTACCGAGCGAGTAAGGCAGCGTTGAATATGATGTTGCAATGCGCAAGCGTTGAGTTCGGACGCCTTAATAAGTCGGCACAGATTGTCGCCTTTCATCCCGGTACGGTGGATACGGCGCTTTCGCAACCCTTCCAACGTGGCGTGCCCGAAAACAAATTGTTTAAGCCAGCGTTTGTTGCAGAGCGTCTAGTGACGCTCCTCGATGAAGTTCCCACTACTGAGCGGTTGCTATACCTAGACTGGGATGGGAAACCCATCCCGTTTTAGCATCAACGCAGAAATTCACTGCGGGCCGCAGGGTTTTCCTTGAACATGCCCCCTAGGGATGTGGTGCGAGTTTTGGAGTTGGTATCCATGACGCCTCGAGATTTTACGCAGTAATGAACCGCCTCCATCGACACGGCAACATTATCGGTTTCCAGCAACGTCTGTAGTGCCACTAAAATTTGCTGGGTGAGTCGCTCTTGTACTTGCGGTCGTTGGGCAAAGAAGCGAACGATGCGGTTGATTTTGCTCAGTCCGATAATCTTATTGCGTGGTAGATACGCGACCCGTGCCTGACCATCAATGGTGACAAAGTGGTGCTCGCAGGTGGAGGTGAGATCTATGTCGTCAATCATCACCATTTCGTCGACCTGCATTTTATTGTCGATGACGGAAATCTTGGGGAAATTGCCATAATCCAAGCCCGAGAAAATTTCATCGAGATACATTCGAGAAATACGATCGGGAGTATCACAGAGGCTGTCGTCGGTAAGATCAAGCCCCAGTGCTTGGGTAATGTCAGTGAAAGCTTGTTTAACTATTGTCAGCTTTTGATCACGGTTCAGTCCGTTGTCAATCAGCGGCGTTTCAAGCCCCCTAGCGACCAATGCCTCCCTCACTAGGGTAGCCTCTCTAGAGATAGCCGAGCGAAGGTTAACGGTGTTGTCAGCCAGTTCGAGGGTTTGGGCCTTTGAGTGGGTAGATGTCAGCATGGTTCGCTCCATTTGGTTTGTGTAAAGAATACGATTGGAGCTAGTGGCCGGATTGCATAGATGTCGGAGTTTTTGACCTCGTTCGCTGTTCGGGTGTGGGGCAGCTAATTTTGCCGTGCCGGCGAGCTGATCGATGCGGCTTTCGGTTATGCCGTTTTCCCCACGATCGGCAAGGGAGGTATCGGCATTGGTGGTGCCCATGTTTCAGGCCGTGTTCACAAGGGCAAGAGTAAGCTCATGGGTGAAACAAAAATGACCCAAATTACTTACAGGTTGCAGCTGGGTGGGCAGGCTTATAGTCAGCTTATCTTGTTCGAAGATGAAAGATCTTTCGATGCGTTTACTGACGGTAATTTCGAGTTTGGCGCTCAGGCTACTGCGGTGGCGTTAACGGTGGCGGCTGGAGCAGATGCGAGTACAACGGGCGTCGGCACCAATGCTTCCGGTGGTGAAAATAATGCAAACGTAGGCAGCTCAGGATTTCGCAAAGGTATGGCGATTTTCACCATTGCAAAAGGTGGACAAATGTACGAGGCGACGCTGGGAGGGCAAAAGGTCTCCTACAAGCCCAAAAGTAGTGGCGATTGCCTCAGAAGACCCCAACAGCGGGCTTTTTTCGCGGAAATTTCGAGTTTGGCTGGGAATTTTACCGAATTGATCAAAAAAGATGGGCCAGCCGAGTTAGAACACTAGGGCACTGGTAGACTTACGCCGCGTAATTTTTTGGCCACACGCGCCCTTTTGGATGCGAAAGCTTATTTTTTAGACAGGGAGTCTGCATGCTTAGCCGAGTTAAGAGAGCCTTGATACCACTGCTGGTGTTGCTGCTGGGGATCGGGGTTGTTGTGGTCCTCAATGCGACTAAACCGAAGCCTGATATTGCTATCGAGGCGCCCAGACCCATCAGAGTTCATACTCAGATCGCGGCAGTAGCTACCAATCAACTGACTGTGGAGACAAATGGTGACGTCAGGGCGACGCTGCGGTCTGACATGGTGGCTCAGGTGGCAGGGCGCATTATCGAAGTCTCTGACGAATTTGTTGAGGGTGGTCGGTTCTTGGCCGGCGAAACCCTGCTCAAAATAGAAGATACCGATTACCAAGCAGCGCTCAATGAAGCCGAGGCCCGTGTGGCTGCGGCAAAGGTTGACCTAGAGACTGCTTACGCCGATGCCGATGTGGCGAGAAAACAGTTGGTGGGTGTAAACCAACCTTCGCCATTGGCACTAAAAAAACCTCAGGTTACCCGCGCTAAAATGGCTTTGGAGGCAGCTCAATCGGGGTTGTCGTTGGCCAAAACTAATCTTGATCGAACTAATATCGCATTGCCCTACACAGGACGATTGCGAGAAACTTCTGCAGATCTGGGCGAATACGTGGGCCCGGGAAAGGTACTTGCCTCGGCCTTTGGCACCGATCGCGTGGAAATTCGATTGCCCCTTACTGACAATCAGCTGGGAGCCTTGGGCGTGCCCATTGGCTACCGCGCCCCTGACGGCGGAGGATTGGCGGTAGATCTCACCGCCAAGGTGGCCGGAGCGCATCAGTTATGGACCGGACGGGTTGAGCGATTAGACGCCGCCATAGACCCAGAAACCCGCGTCGTTTATGCCACTGCTGTCGTTGATAAACCCTATGAATTGCCAGAGGCATCCTCTCAGATGCCCTTGGCGGTGGGCTTATTTGTCGAAGCAGCCATTGCCGGCCGGATTTTAACTGACACCATTGCTATTTCGTCGGACGGCCTTCGTGCCGGTGATCGAGTCTTCATTCTCGATGCTAACGGACAACTGGAAATAAGAGACGTCGAGGTGATTCACAGCAACACACGTGAGACATTTTTAGCGAGTGGCATCGCCGCGGGCGAGGCGGTCATTATCTCAGCGATTCGAAATCCCATTCCGGGAATGGCGCTGGAATCCATTAATGCTGAATCCGAGGCGATCATTGTTGCCTCGGATTCAAACTTGGCTGACTGAGGAGCGTTGAGGTGACGGCACTGGTTGGTTGGTGGGTTCGAAATCCGGTAGCAGCGAATTTGCTGATGCTGGGTATTATTATTTCGGGTTGGTTGGGTCTGCAAAATATCGAGAAAGAGGCCTTTCCTACCGTGAGCCCTTATCAGGTTCAAGTGGAGGTTATTTGGCCAGGTGCGTCCCCGCGAGAGGTGGAGCAACAGGTCATTCAGCGCATCGAGGATGCTGTTGAAAACGTTAACAACGTTTATCGGGTTTATTCCGAGGCCAGAGAGGGCTTTGGCAATGTAAGCGTTGAGACTTATGCCAACGTTGACATCAACGCGTTCGTCAATGATGTCAAAAACGCTGTTGACGCCGTGACCTCGCTGCCCAGAGACATTGAAAACCCGAGAGTACGACGGCTTGAGTGGCGGCAAGAGATGCTGCGAGTTGCTGTTATTGGCGATATTGACGAGCGAGCGCTCACGCGACTAGCCGAGGATCTTCGTCAGGATCTAGCCTCACGAGCCTATATCTCCAAGGTTGAACTCTTTGGCGTTAGGCAAGAAGAGGTCACCATTGAGCTCTCAGAAACGGCTTTGCGGCGTTATGGCGTGACCTTCGCCGAGGTTGCGGGAGTTATCCGAGGAAGCTCAATCAATTCCTCCTCAGGTCAGGTCAAAGCAGCGACGGGTGATGTGCAGTTACGGGTGCTCAACCTCGCCGATACGCAGCGCGATTTTGAAAATATTATTGTTAAACAAACACGCGAGGGCGGCACTATTCGCGTGGGCGATGTCGCGAGGGTAGTTGACGGGTACGAAGAAAGCGAAATCATAGCCACCCTCAACGGTAAGCCTGCCGTATTGCTGCAGGTGCAAGCCACTGACGATATGCAGGTGGTGAAGTCCAGTGAAGCGGCGAAGCGCTGGATCACGGATACGCAACCTACGCTCCCTCCCGGCATCGAATTAATGATGTGGTTTGATACCGCCGATATTTATACCTCGCGTATGGATCTCATCACCGAATCATCAGTACTGGGTCTGCTTCTGGTATTTATCGTTTTAGTGCTGACGACTCGACCCGCCGTCGCGCTGTGGGTGACTGCAGGTATTGGTGTTGCCTTCATGGGGGCTTTTGCATTTTTGCCGGCCAGTGACGTTTCGCTAAATGTTATTTCGACCTTCGCGTTTTTGTTGGTACTGGGGATCGTGGTAGATGATGCGATCGTGGTGGGTGAAAGCATTCACCACCACAACCATAGTATGGGTCTCAGTGGCGAGGAGTCAGCAGTTGCCGGGGCGGTGAGTGTCGCGCGCCCTGTGATCTTCGCCGTATTAACGACTATTGTAGCTTTTGCCCCCTGGCTTTTTGTTTCAGGTATTGATGCACAAGTGACGCGGCAGCTGTCCATTGTCATCACGCTGGCCCTGATCATGTCGCTGATTGAAGCTTTTTTTATTCTCCCAGTGCACTTGCGGCACATTGAGCCGCGCAAAAATTTGAAAGGCATTAAGCTTTGGCAACAAAATATTGCCCACTCCATTGTTGATTTTGCGCACAATTATTACGGCCCTTTTCTCGAGCGCTGCATCCGTAACCGTTACACCACAACCATGGTGTTCCTGGTGGGATTCATGATTTCTATCGGGCTTTTCGCGACTGGCTGGGTTAAGTTTTTCTTCATGCCCCAGGTAGAAAATGAGCAAATTTACATCAGCGTTGATCTGCCAATTGGCACCCCTTACGACCGTGCGCTACAAATATTGGATCAGTTGCAAGTTGCTGAGAAAGCGCTGATCGCCGAGGTAGAGGATTCAGCGCAAGACACAGGAGAGGGAACTGGCAAGCTAATAGAAGGTTGGTACACCCGCGCTAGGCCCGAAAATGTGATTGCCATCGTTAGGTTGGCTCCCCCTGAAGTGAGAGATCTCAGTGCTCGAGCTGCTGCTGAGCGGTTAAGAGAATTGGCAGGGGACTTTCCAGATGCTGAAAAAGTAGAAGTGCGCTACACCCTCAATGAGGGTTCGCCCACGGTGACCTTCTTATTACAGCATCAAGATTTTGCCTCGCTCAAAGCAGCGAGTGAAGATCTACAGCTGCATTTGCAAGGTTATGACGCCGCTTACTACGTGCGCGACGATCAGCAGGGCGAGTTGAGTGAGCTGAGATTTTCATTAAAGCCCGGCGCTGAAAAGCTCAGTGTCGATCTTGCAGAGGTGTCGCGACAGGTGCGGCAGGCTTACTACGGAGAAGAAGTACAGCGACTGCCGAGAGAGTTTGGAGACGTAAAAGTCATGGTGCGCTATCCCCGCGATGCCCGCAGTGAATTATCGTCCCTTGATGACTTCATGATTAGAATGCCCGATGGCCGCAGTATCCCCCTTATGTCCGTTGTAGATGTTTCTTTTGGTACGGGAGTTCAACGTATTAATCGGCGCAACGGCGAGCGCTTTGTTCGGGTCGTAGCCAATGTAGAGCGCGACGCTATGGAAGAGATATCCAGTACGGTGAGCGATGACTACATGCCGTTACTGGAGAGTAAATATCCGGGCTTAAAGGTCTTAAAGGGAGGCACTCAAGAGTCTGAGGCAGAGTTTTATAGTGAGATAGCGGCGTTGTATACCGTGGCGCTCTTTGCCATATATGCGCTCATTGCAGTGGCATTCAGGTCCTATGCGTTACCGTTGCTTATTATGACGGCGATCCCCTTTGGCTTCATGGGTGCTATTTTTGGCCACTTACTTTTTGATATGCCCTTAGCCCTATTTTCTTACTTTGGTATCGGGGCAGCAGCGGGTGTTGTGGTCAACGACAATCTGGTTTTGGTGGATTATATTCGCCGACGAGAAGACGACGGTCTTAGCTCGGCGGAGGCCGTGATAGATGCCGCGATTAATCGTTTTAGGCCTATTTTTCTGACAACCGTTACGACCTGTGTCGGATTGCTACCGATCATGGCAGAGCGATCTACCACTGCGGAGTTCCTCAAACCTGCAGTGCTGTCGCTGTCGTTCGGCGTTTTATTTGCATTGTTTGTGAGCCTGCTAATGGTCCCAGCCCTTTACATGATCGGCTGGGACTATCAACAGCTTGTCAGGCGCCTAAAAGGTCAGGAGCCTGCTAGTGAGGGCTCCGCAGTTAGCGAATCCCGTGCATGAGGCGCTTCAGAAGCGGTGTGGCAATAAGTAGTACCACACCGGCAATGACTCCCGCCCACAGCAGTTGGTCGAATAATGTGACGAACCCGTCGGATCCAGACACCATCGTGCCTAACAGCGCTGCCACGTAGCCCGAGTAGGCCGAGGCAAGAAACCATGCGCCCATCATTACGCCAACGACTCCGGGCACCGAAAGTTTGGTGACGGCCGACAGGCCGACAGGGCTGAGACAAAGCTCGCCGGTAGTGTGCAGCAAGTAGGCAAGAATTAACCACCAGGCAGAGACAACGCCGGCTTCGTTAGGAAATTGTGCGCCGTAGGCCAGGGCGCCAAAGCCCAGTCCTGCCTGAATGATGCCCAGTCCAAACTTTACCGGAGTGCCGGGTTCCATATTTCTCCGGCCCAGCCACGTCCATAGAAATGCAAACAGTGGTGCCAGAGTGAATATGAAAAAGGAATTCGCCGCGCCAAACTGCGATGCGGTCAGCGTTACCCCAAATAGCGACTTGTCGGTATCTCTATCTGCAAACAGCGTCATGGAGCCAGCTGCTTGCTCAAAGAGCGCCCAGAAAAAGACGGTTGAGATAATAAGAGCGACCAAAGCCAGCATGCGATCCCGTTGTATACGGTCACAGCGGGCGAAGATATACCAGCCCAAACCGCCCAATGTCGCCAGTGACACCACGTTGAGAAGTGTTCCCACAACGGCGGTAACCTGAACGATCTGCCAGATCACAAAGACCCCTGCAATGCCACTGAGATAAATCAGGTGGTCCACTCGTAGAGGGCCTCTTTTCTCACGCAGTGCAGACGTTGAGGGCGCTTCACCGTGTCCCTCTAGCAGGGGCTGTCCCCAAAGAAAAAGCACGAGCCCCAGTGCCATACCGATACCTGCGGCACCGAAACCGTAGGCCCAGCCATAAACCTCTCCAAGCCAGCCACAAAGCAGGGTGGCGGTAAATGCGCCAATATTGATGCCCATGTAAAAAATAGTGAAGCCCGCATCCCGTCTGGGATCGTCTTCGCCGTAAAGTTTACCCACGACTGTTGAGATATTCGGTTTCAGGAATCCCACGCCCATGATGATTAAGGCCAGTGAGAGATAAAAAATTTGCAGCGCGCCATCGTCTCGCACCACATCACCATCGAGCATTCGTGCTTGCTCACCTTCGAATGCCATGCCTAGGTGGCCTGCGACCAGCAGCAGTCCGCCGTACACTACGGCCCGGCGCATGCCTAAGTACCTATCGGCGATGAGGCCGCCCAACAGGGGCATAGCGTATACCAACGCGGTATAGCTGCCTAAAACAGCCAATCCAGCCGCATCGTCAAACAAGTGGTACTTGGTGAGATAAAGCAGCAGCAAGTACTTCATGCCGTAAAAAGAAAAGCGCTCCCAAAGCTCAGTACCAAAACAAATGTACAAGCCAGCTGGGTGGCCCATAAACTCTCGGCCGCGTTGTAACGGGCTGTTCGCTGTTGTAGTCATAGGGTCTTGGATTCCTTCCTGATATCGAAAAAGGGTTATGCAGCTTCCGAAATGGCGGGTGCAATGTCGTCTAGCGCTTGATCCATAACATCAAAATCTCTGATGCGTTTGACGGAAGCAAATAAAGCGCCAGCTTGGGGGAAATAATGCTTAAGGTAAACCAGCCATTGCTTTAGTGGATTACAGGCATATCGGGGTTCATAGGCATTGGCGTTGCTGCGCAGGTACGTTTGCAAAAGCGGAAAAACCTCGGCCCATGTCATGGCTGGGGTGTTTAACCCCTGCCAGGTGTTGCGAACAGCGCGGGCGAGATCGGGCCGGCAAAGGGCGCCACGCGCCAACATGAAGTTGTGGCAGTGGCTGACCTCGCCACAGCGTATGACGTCCCCCGGGGACCAAAGCTCTCCATTTGCAATAATCGGTATCGGGGATTCTTGAGCAATAGCAGCCAATCGTGACCAGTGTGCGGGCGGGCGATAGCCTTGGCGGCGGGTCCTTGCGTGAATAGTCAGCTCAGAGACCCCGCCGTCCATGGCCGCTTTTACAATGGCCTCAAATTGCCCGTCATCGTCGAAACCCAGCCTGATTTTGGCTGTGACAGGCACCTCTGGCGTTACGGCGTCGCGAACTTCCGAGCAGACGGCACGCAAAACATCAGGTGTTTTTAGAAGAACGGCGCCGCCGTTGGATTTGTTCACGGTCTTGGCAGGGCAGCCAAAATTGAGGTCGATTCCCGGTGCGCCGAGTTTTTCAGCCACCTGTGCGTTGCGAGCCATGAGGTCGGGGTTGTTGCCCAATAATTGCAAAAAAACTGGGGTGCCCGCAGGGGTCCTGCCACCCAGCGCAAGTTCAGGGCACAGCCTATAAAAGACTCGGGGTGGCAGCACGGTTTGAGAAATTCGAACAAACTCCGTAACACAACGGTCGTAACCGCCAATGTTTGTGAGCAGTTCTCGCATAACGCTATCGATCACGCCCTCCATAGGTGCGAGGACCAAACGGTGGTCTGTTGTGGGGGTTTTGATCGTATGGGAGGTCATCATCGCGCGACAAGCATACATGACCCGGTAATAGAGTCCTATGTTGGCATGGCGTGCAGGGCCACCCTTTTGTAGACTAGGGCCATAAACAGGCAGCCGAGACGGTAAGTGTCCATGAATCCCAATTACCTCGATTTTGAACAACCCATCGCCGAGCTTGAGGGCAAGATTGAGGAACTCAGCAATGTGGGTTCCGATGCGGACATAAATCTTGCCGAGGAAATCGATCGGCTACGTGAGAAGAGCACGGGTCTCACTGAAAAAATTTATGCCGATCTCAGCCCTTGGGATATCGTCCGGGTCGCTCGACATCCCTTGCGTCCTTATACCTTGGATTATATCGACCATGTTTTTACCGAATTCGATGAATTACACGGAGATCGGCATTTTGGCGATGACAAAGCGATTGTAGGGGGTGTGGCCCGTCTCGATGATCGTCCTGTCATGGTGATTGGACAGGAAAAAGGTCGAACGGTTAAAGATAAGGTCTACCGAAACTTCGGGATGCCTAAACCTGAGGGATATCGGAAGGCGTTGCGCTTAATGGAGATGGCGGAGCGCTTCAAAATGCCGGTGGTCACTCTCATCGATACGCCCGGAGCCTACCCCGGCATTGACTCAGAAGAACGCGGCATTTCTGAAGCGATTGCGCAAAATCTAGCAGTTATGTCGCGTTTGCGAACGCCGATTGTATGCACCGTTATTGGTGAAGGATCCTCGGGCGGCGCATTGGGCATTGGTGTTGGCGATCATCTTGCGATGTTGCAGTACGCCACATACTTCGTGATTTCCCCAGAAGGGTGCGCCAATATTATTTGGAAGAGCAGTGAGTTTGCACCACAGGCGGCTTCCGCAATGGGCGTAACTTCAAGCACTTTGGAAGATTTAGACATTGTTGATGCAACGATCCGTGAGCCTTTGGGGGGCGCTCATCGAGACCCTCTGGAAATGGCACGTCGTGTGAAAGCACATTTGGTGGAGCAGGTAGATAGGCTTTGCTCAGTGGAGACAGACGTTATGCTGGAGGCGCGGTACCAGCGGCTTATGTCGTACGGTAACTGACTCTGCCCGATACCTCTTTACTCGATGAGTTAACCCCCGAGTTTAAGCAGGACCACCACGCAAGCGCGTGGGTGGTGGGCTTGAGTGGCGGCTGTGACAGTATGGTGCTGCTCCACTTAGCGGCAATGTGGCGCGATGGCGGGGGACCGACCGTGCGTGCGGTACACGTCCATCATGGCCTGTCTCAAGAGGCTGATGCTTGGACGGAACTCTGCGAGAAGGTTTGTCAGCAATACTCGGTCGACTTGTCGGTTTATCGGGTTTGCCCAGCTACAGATCAGGGTAAAGGCCTCGAGGCTGCAGCCAGAACCGCGCGTTACGGTGTTTACCGGCAACATTTACAAGCTCAAGAAGTTCTGCTGCTCGCGCATCATGCCGACGATCAGGTTGAGACGGTTATGCAGCGCTTATTGCGCGGCACAGGGCCCAGAGGGCTCGCTGGGATGCCTCGGCGCCGGGCGTTGGGGCAGGGCTATTTATCTCGACCCTTACTCGGTGTGCCGCGCTCAGCTATCAGGCGTTGGGCTGAACACCACGCCCTCGCTTATGTGACGGATGCCAGCAACCTTGATGATCGCTTTGACAGGGGGTTTTTGCGGACTCAGATCCTTCCAAAACTAGGCCAGCGGTGGCCTGGCTATCGTGAGTCTATTCGACGGGCGACGACGTTACAGGCAGATTTTCTGAGGCAATACTACGAGCAGCCACTGGTGTTGACTGAGAATGCGATGGGTGAGGACGCACTGGCCTACAACGCTAACGACGATTCGGAGGAAAGTCGGCGATTATTGGCGTCTTCCTTGCACCGTTGGCTCTCTGAGCAGGCAGTAGATGTACCGGGGGCTGTGCGACTCACCGAGTTTGTTCGCCAGTGTTTTGAGGCTCGAGCCGATCGCTGCCCTGAAATCGATGTGGGTGGCGGTGTGTTACGAGCTTGGCGGGGGTTGATAAGTTTTTCGTTCCTTCGCTCTGAACCACGCCCCCACCTAGCCGCAAACTTAATGGCCGGAGAGTGCAGTGAAGTGGGTTGCGGCGAGGTGACTTGGGTTCTTACATCGGGGAGTCAGGGGTTTTGCCCCGGAGAGGCGGTCTCTGTGAGGTATCGGGCTGAAGGGGAGCGTTTTAGGCGCACAGGTGCGCATACGCGGGACTTTGGGACCCTGTGTCAGGCCCATGACGTGCCGCCCTGGTGGCGATCCAGACTGCCTGTTTTCTGCCGTGGAGAGACCCCCTTATACATTCCCTTGATCGGGGCGTTGTGGGAGCTAGAACATGACGAGAAGGATGGTTCCCAGCGCCTCGTGCCCCTGTGGCAGCCGATTAAACCTTCACCTTGGAATTGAGTGCGTCGCGGCGAGATGGTAGACTAACTTCCCATCTGAGTTAAGGTGACGACGGCCTCTATGGCGCTGTCACTAACGGCTTCAACCTCATGGGGTTCGCCCCTGCAACGGTGGTCGGCATGACGCGTTATGTGTTCGTTACAGGTGGGGTAGTTTCTTCCCTAGGCAAAGGTATTGCTGCGGCTTCTCTCGCCGCCGTTTTGGAAGCGCGGGGATTGAAGGTCACCCTTCTCAAATTAGACCCCTACATAAATCTTGACCCCGGTACGATGAGCCCTTTCCAGCACGGCGAGGTGTTCGTGACCGATGATGGTGCCGAGACCGATTTGGATCTGGGGCACTACGAGCGCTTTACCCGAACGACCATGACGAAGCGTAATAACTTCACCACCGGGCGAGTTTACGACGCTGTGCTGCGTAAAGAGCGCCGCGGTGACTATTTGGGTGGCACGGTGCAGGTGATTCCTCACGTCACCGATGAAATCAAACGCCGGGTCATTGAGGGTGCTGATGGCGCTGATGTGGCGGTGGTAGAAGTTGGCGGTACTGCGGGCGATATTGAGAGTCAGCCATTTCTTGAGGCTGTTCGGCAGCTCAAGTTGGAGTTGGGTGCAACCCGGGCGCTGCTTATGCACCTTACCCTGATTCCTTACATTGCCACCGCAGGAGAGATAAAAACAAAGCCCACTCAGCACTCTGTCAAAGAGCTGCGCTCAATTGGTCTTCAACCCGACGTCCTGCTGTGCCGCTGCGCTGTCGATGTCGATGAGGGTGCGCGGCGTAAAATTTCACTCTTTACCAACGTAGAGTTTCGAGCGGTTATTCCTCTGCTCGATGCCGATTCTATTTACAAAATTCCCGGAAATTTGAGCGTTAATGGCCTAGACGACTATGTGCTTGAACAGTTCCAGCTCGAATGCCCGGCCGCTGATTTGTCAGAGTGGGACGAAGTTGTTGCCCGAGAGTTTAGTGAAACTCGAGGCACTGTGACGGTAGGGATGGTGGGCAAGTACGTCGATTTGGCCGATGCCTACAAGTCGCTTAATGAAGCGCTTCATCATGCGGGGCTGCAGACTTTGACCAAAGTCGATATTCAGTATATCGACGCTGAGGATATAGAGTCTCAGGGGGTCGCACTGCTGGCAAACCTCGATGCAATTCTGGTGCCAGGGGGCTTTGGTGACAGAGGTATCAATGGAAAAATTGAAGCCGTGCGTTACGCTCGAGAAAATAACATTCCGTTTTTAGGCATTTGCCTCGGGATGCACATGGCTATGATCGAGTATGGTCGTCATGTATGCGGACTCACTGGGGCCCACTCGTCAGAAATGGAGCCCAATACCCCCCATCCGGTGGTCGCTTTGATCACTGAATGGCAGGATGCGGATGGCACATTCGAACGGCGTGATGAGCAGTCCGATTTGGGAGGAACCATGCGATTGGGAGCCCAAACGTGTCACCTTGTAGAGGGCAGTTTGGCTCACCAAGTTTATGGTGCACCGGAAATCCGCGAACGGCATCGGCACCGTTATGAGATCAACAACAATTACGTAGCCCAAATTGAGGCCGCAGGGCTTCGCGTCGGGGGCTGGTCAAAGGACCGCGAGTTGGTCGAAATGGTCGAGCTGCCTTCACACCCCTGGTTTTTGGCCTGCCAGTTTCACCCTGAGTTCACTTCAAGGCCCAGGGGCGGACACCCACTGTTCACCAGTTATATTGAAGCAGCGCTGCAGCATACCGAAGAGCTGGCAGCGTCAAAGGCTAAAGGCTGACTCGTGTCTGACACTCCAGTTACCATTTCTGCCGGCGATATTCAGTTTGGCAACCATTTGCCTTTCGTACTCATTGGGGGAATTAACGTTCTCGAGAGCGAGCAGTTTGCAGTCGATGTCGCGGGACATTACCGCGAGGTTTGCGAACGCTTATCCATTCCGCTGGTGTTCAAAGCGTCCTACGACAAAGCCAATCGCTCTTCGGTGAAATCTTATAGAGGACCTGGGCTGGAGTTGGGGCTTAAGCAACTGGGTGCGGTAAAACGCGCGCTGGGTGTTGCCACACTGACCGATGTTCATGCGCCTGACGAAGCCGCTGCCGCTGCTGAGGTTTGTGACATTATCCAGCTCCCTGCTTTTCTTGCGCGCCAGACCGATTTAATACAGGCAATGGCGACAACGGGAGCCGTTGTAAATATCAAAAAACCCCAGTTTTTAAGTCCAGAGCAAATGGCCCACATCGTGGATAAGTTTCGTGAGTGTGGCAATGACCAGCTATTACTTTGTGAGCGGGGCAGTAATTTTGGCTATGACAACCTCGTTGTCGACATGCTCGGCTTTGGCGTGATGCAGCGCGTCTCGGGCGGCTTGCCGCTAATCTTTGACGTGACTCACGCCCTGCAACGTCGAGACCCCGGGCAAAGCGCTTCAGGTGGTCGTAGGCAACAAGTGTTGTCATTGGCGCGATCAGGTATGGCCGTGGGTCTTGCTGGTTTATTTTTGGAAGCCCACCCCGATCCCGATAAAGCCTTGTGCGATGGTCCCAGCGCACTGCCGCTGCACCTGCTTGAGCCTTTTCTTGAGCAAGTCAAAGCCGTTGATACGATGGCAAAAGCCTTACCCCACCTCACCATTAATTAAACACAACTGGAGAACCTGAAGTGAACGAGATCGTCGACGTACGTGCTTTCGAAGTATTGGACTCACGGGGAAATCCCACGGTAATGGCGGAGGTCACGCTAGACAACGATGCGGTGGGCGTTGCTTGTGCACCCTCCGGTGCTAGTACCGGGAGCCGAGAGGCTCTGGAATTGCGCGACAACGATCCGAAACGGTACCTCGGCAAGGGAGTTTTGCAGGCGGTGGGCAATGTTAACGGGCCCATTCGTGATCTGCTTCTGGGACACGATGCTAGCGATCAGCGGGGCATCGATCAGCGTATGATTGAGGCCGATGGCACTGAAAACAAAGGTGAATTTGGCGCCAATGCCATCCTCGCGGTTTCATTGGCTGCGGCCAAAGTGGCAGCAACGGCCAGCGGTATTCCTCTTTACCAACACATTGCCAATCTATCGGGTAATGAGCAGATGACGATGCCCGTGCCGATGATGAATATTCTTAACGGTGGTGAGCACGCCGACAATAATGTCGATATACAAGAGTTTATGATTCAGCCAGTTTCTGCCGGTACTTTCTCGGATGCGCTGCGGATTGGGGCAGAAATTTTTCATCATTTAAAGAAGGTGCTATCTGCTCGTGGTCTGGCGACGGCAGTGGGCGATGAGGGTGGGTTTGCGCCCAATCTCCCCTCGAATGCCGCGGCCCTCGATGTCATTGCTGAGGCCGTTGATGTGGCGGGGTACAAGCTTGGGTCAGACATTACTTTAGCCCTCGACTGTGCCGCTTCTGAATTTTATAAAGATGGCCTCTACGATCTCCAGGGCGAGGGCCGGCAATTCAATAGCAGCGAATTTGCCGACTACTTGGGCGATTTGTGCAACCAACACCCCATTATTTCCATCGAAGACGGGCTGGACGAGTCCGACTGGGAGGGATGGGCAACGCTGACCCAAAAACTTGGGGATCGCATTCAGTTAGTTGGCGACGACCTCTTTGTGACCAATACAAAAATCTTGGAGCGCGGAATCCGCGAAAACATCGGCAATTCGATTTTGATTAAATTTAATCAGATCGGCTCTTTGTCGGAGACCTTGGATGCCATTGCCATGGCGCGAGGCGCAGGTTACACAGCCGTGATTTCCCATCGATCTGGGGAAACCGAAGACGCCACGATTGCCGATCTCGCGGTGGGTACGGGCGCAGGACAGATAAAAACCGGGTCGCTGTGTCGATCAGATCGCGTTGCCAAGTACAATCGGTTGTTGCGTATTGAGGCTGCGCTGGGACTAACGGCGCCTTATCGTGGCCGCGACGAGTTTGCTCGAGGCTAATGCCCATGCGTATCTTGGCTGCCGTGTTACTGAGCCTGATGGTGTTTCTTCAGTACCGACTCTGGTTTGGCGAGGGGGGCATTGCCGAGGGTGTGCGATTACAGGAAAAAATTGTGGTAGAGGAAGCGCGTAATGCTGAACTGAAGGCCCGTAACGATCGCTTGGCGCATCAGGTACTGGAGCTTCAAAACGGTCATTTAGCCGTAGAGCAGCATGCGCGGGAGGAGCTGGGGCTGGTGAAAGACGACGAAACCTACTATCAGTTTGTCGAGCCATCGGAGCCGGCGTCTCCGCAACCATGAGTAGCCTGTGGGCCGTAGTTCCTGCGGCTGGGTCGGGCCAGCGTATGGCCGCAGAAATACCCAAGCAATACCTGCGAATTGCAGGGGCCACCATTCTTGAATACGCCCTGCGTGCACTACTCGCTTGCCCCGATGTGCGTGGTGTCGTCGTGGTAGTAGATCCTGCAGATCGCCGCGCGGATGAGATTTTGAGCCTTAGTGATCCCAGAGTTACCCGGGCTTCTGGTGGGGCAGAGCGGGCTGA
>ERZ1046568.222-NODE-222-length-48634-cov-162.855102_pt1 | contig 48634 bp, 43 predicted proteins | sample MGYA00383092_ERZ1046568 | MGnify/ENA primary metagenome ERZ1046568 (study PRJEB29581, sample SAMEA5548362) | metagenome | biome: marine; feature: coastal; material: water | depth 1 m | study: Short-term variability in the microbial, nano- and picoplankton... | reverse complement strand
AGTTTTCTATAGAATCTTCAGAAATAAGCTTATCGAAAGATAAAAAATCTATTTTCATAAATTTTAATATTTTTGAAGGTGAGCAATATACGATAAATGATGTTGAGGTTGTTGGAGATTTACCTTTTGGAGATGAAGTTTACGAGGAGATTACTAATTCTTTAAAAGATAAAATATACTCACAAGCTCAAATAACTGGCATTGAAGAGTTTTTCACAAACGTTTTGGGTAATCAGGGTTATGCCTTTGCAGAAGTAAGCGGCAACCCAGTGATTGATGATGATTCAGAAGAGGTAAAGATCACATTTTCTGTAATGCCAGGAAAAAGAACTTATACAAGGAAAATTTTATTTACTGGTAATAACCTTACTCAAGATTATGTATTGCGAAGAGAGATGAGACAGTTTGAAGGAGCTTGGTCTTCTGATAATAGTATTGAATCAGGGAAAGTAAGATTAGAAAGACTGGGTTATTTTAAAGAAGTAAATGTTGAAACTATTCCTGTGGTGGGCACGGATGATCAAATAGATGTTATGTATAGTGTTGAAGAAGAAAATACTGGTTCTATTGGTGGCAATCTTGGTTATAGTGATTTTGGCCTCATGGTTGGGTTTAATTTACAGGAACAGAATTTTTTAGGAACAGGTAACACTGTAGCTGTTGGCATCAATAAGAACGTTTATAGTGAGCAATATAACCTCTCATTCCTTGATCCTTTCGCAACAAAGGATGGAGTTAGTTTGGGATATAACGCTTATTTTAGAGAAACTGATTATGGTGAATACAACGTTGCTAACTATCTTACAAACTCAAATGGTATTGGTATTCAATATGGGTGGCCTATATCAGATACACAAAGATTAAATCTAAGTCTTACTTATGACAAAACAGATATCAGCGTAGGGACACAGCCTGCTAGAGAAATATGGGATTTTGTGAATGCTGAAGGAAATATATACGAGACTTTAAACCTTCAAACACAATGGCAAAGAGTTACTTTAAATAGAGGAATGTTTCCTACCGATGGAGCATCCACTGCTATTAGTCTCTCAGCAACAGTGCCAGGAAGTGATTTAAATTATTATCGAATTAACTTAAGACAAAAGTTTTATCAACCACTTAGTAGCGGTCTTGTTTTTGGATTTAATGGAGAGATAGGATACCTATCAACTTTTGGAGATACAAAAGAAACACCATTCTTTCAAAATTTCTTTGCAGGAGGTCCAAGATCTTTAAGAGGCTTTGAATCAAATACATTAGGCCCAAGAAGTACAGAAGCACCATGTTATGAATTTAATTATTCTGAGGGAACATGTCCAAATTTAATTGACTCTGACGGGGATGAAATACCAGACAAACCTTACTATAACCCATATGCCAATTCTGAATACAATAAAAGAGTTTCCATTGGCGGTAATATAAAAGTTGAGGGTAGTTTGCAATTAATCTTTAGACTTCCATTTATTGAAGATCAGAGATCAATGAGATCTGCTTTTTTCTTCGATTTTGGCAACGTATTTTCAGATAACTGCAAAGAGTATCAATTTAACTGTTACAAGCCATCAATTGATGACTTGAGATATTCTTATGGTGTTGGCATAACATTCGTAACTGGATTTGGGCCAATGAGTTTTGCAATATCAAAACCAACCAATGCTGGGCAGTTTGAAGAGACAAAGGAATTCCAATTCACTGTAGGAAATGTATTCTAATTAATATAAAATGGGCACACCAATTAAGGGGTTATTATGAAAAACGTATTTAAATTTAATTTATTTTTAGTTCTGATCTTATCAGTACCAGTATTTGCTGTTGATGGAATGGCTGTAATAGATATGAGAACGGCTGTATTATCTACTCAAGCAGCTGCAGATGCATTTAAGGCTCTTGAAGAAGATGCAGACTATGCTGCAAATCTTGAGGAAGCTCAATCTCTTCAAGCTGAAAGACAAAGTATTGCTGAAAACCTTCAGAAAGATCTAGAAACTTTATCTCAAGCAGAAATCGCTCAAATGCAAAAAGATATTCAAGATAAAGGCAAAGATCTAGAATTTTTAGCAGGTAAAATTCAACAAGCACAAGAAGAAACAGCTCAGCAGGTTTTTTCTGCTAATGGACAAGCAATGCAAAAAATTATTGGTGAATTAATTCAGGCAAAACAAATAAAAGTCCTTTTACAAAAAAATGACAATATTTTATTTAGTGACCCTGCTTTAGACTTAACTGATGATGTTACATCCATGCTTGATGTTGCTGCATCAGGGGCCAATACTCAATCAGAGTAGTGTCTGAAGAGAAGAGTTTTACACTAGCTGAACTAGCAGAATATTCAAATTCTAGAGTTATTGGCAACGGGAATGCTGTTGTCAATAACCTAGCTTCTATACAAAAATCCAATCCCAACTCTATAACATTTCTTACAAATTCAAAATATACAAATTTTCTAAAAACTACTAAGGCCATTGCAGTAGTTGTTCATAATGAATTTGAAATAGAGGAAGGCTTGAATTATCTAAAATCAGATAACCCTTATGCAGTTTTTGCAAAACTTTCTGCACTTTTTAAAAAGCCCTCACACGATTTAGATAATCATATAATTCATCCATCAGCAGTAATCTCTTCCTCTTCTAAAATTGGAAATAATGTAACAATTGGTGCTAATGTTGTTATAGGACCTGGTTGCACTGTTGAAGATGATGTTGTGATTAAGTCAAATAGCTCTCTTGTTCAAGATGTGTTTATTGGTAAAAATTCAATCATTCACAACAATTCAATTCTTGGTTCTGATGGTTTTGGTTATGCCCCATCAAAAGATGGGTACATAAAAATAGAGCAGCTAGGCGGTTTGATTATTAAATCTAATGTTGAAATTGGGGCTGGTTGTACTATTGATAGAGGGGCTTTAGATGATACTGAAATACATGATGGGGTTAAGCTAGATAACCAGGTGCATATTGCTCACAACGTAATTTTAGGAGCAAATTCTGCTATTGCCGCATCTTGTGCTATAGCCGGATCAACAACAATAGGCAAAAACCTTCAAATGGGAGGCCTTTCAGGAATTTTAGGTCACCTCTCAATATGCGATGATGTTTCAATTGGTGCTCATACACTCATAACAAAAAATATTAAAAAATCTGGTAACTATATAGGTATAATGCCTGCTCAAAATCAAAAAGATTGGGCTAAATCCTCAATCTTTATTAAAAATAGAGGCTAATATGCTTGATTTCTCCGATGAAATATCAACATTTCTTCCCCATAGGGAACCATTTTTATTTATTGATGAAATAAAAAGCATTGATATTGGAAAATCTATTCATTGTGTAAAACATAATTCACCTGAAGAAGATTATTTTAAAGGACATTTTCCTAATAATCCGATCATGCCGGGTGTGCTTATTCTTGAAGCTTTAGCTCAAGCTTCTGGTATTTTGGGTTTTAAAACTTTGAAAAAAACCCCAGAAAGTGGGTCTTTATATGTTTTTGCTGGAATAGACAAGGCAAGATTTAGAAAAAGAGTAGGTCCAAATGACTCTATCGATCTCTTTAGTAAAGTTGTCAATGAAAAAAGAGGTATATGGAAATTTGAAACAAGAGCTGAGGTTGAGGGCGAGCTAGCTTGCTCAGCAACAATCATGTGTGCAGATAGGAAAGTTTGATGAGCATTCACCCTTCATCAATAATAAGCGATTCTGCTAAAATTGACCCTTCTGTAGACATTGGCCCATTTTGTATTATCGGGGATGAGGTTGAGATTGGTAGCGGGTCATCTATCCTTAGTCATTCTGTCTTAAAAGGCCCAACAAAAATTGGTAAAAATAATGTTATTTATCAGTTTTCATCAATAGGTGAAGATACTCCTGATAAAAAATATAAAGGTGAAAAAACTGAACTCATTATTGGGGATAACAATATTTTTAGAGAGGGCGTCACTATTCACAGAGGAACTGTCCAAGACAAGGCTGTTACAAAGATTGGTGATGATAACTTATTTATGGCTTATGCTCATGTCGCTCATGATTGTGTAGTTGGTGACAGTAATGTTTTTGCAAATAGTGCCGGTATTGCTGGACATGTTGAAGTTGGCAATTTTGTAACTATTGGTGGTTTTTCTGCTGTGCATCAATTTTGCATTTTGGGTGATTACTCATTTGTGGGAATGAATTCATCTATTACTATGGATATACCTGCTTATGTAAAAGTAGCCTCAAACCCCGCTAGAGTAATTGGTTTAAACTCTGTTGGCATGTCAAGAAATGATATTTCTTCAGAGTCTATAAGCCTCATTAAAAAAGCTTATAAATTAGTTTATAAAAAGGGATACAGACTAGAAGATGCCATAAGCAAGATTACTTTGCTGTCAGAAGAATACAATGATGAATTTCTAAATATATTCATTAAATCAATTCAATCCTCTACTAGAGGTATTTTAAGATAAGTGCAAACAAAAAAAACTCTTAGAGTTGGCATCGTTGTTGGTGAGCACTCAGGAGATCTCCTAGGTTCAGAGTTAATTAACTCTTTAAAAAAAGAAAATGAAAATGATATTGAGCTCTTCGGAATTGGAGGCCCAAGGTTATCTGAATTAGGCCTTAAATCAGAATTCGATTTTAAAAAAATTAATGTAATGGGGCTGGTAGAACCTATTAAAAACTTTAGAGAGTTAAATAAGTTAAGAAAAAATCTTATAAGTTTGTTTGAAGATAAAGAAATTGATTATTTTATCGGAGTCGATTCTCCAGATTTTAATATATCCATACATAAACAACTTAAGAAAAAAGGTCATACAAAGAATATCCAGTTAGTTAGTCCATCTGTTTGGGTTTGGAGGCAAGGTAGACTTAAGCACATTAGAAGTTTTATAGATATGACTGTATGTTTATTTAATTTTGAACATGAATTTTATCAAAAAGAAAATTTACAAAGTATTCACTTGGGGCACCCATTCGCCCATCTCAAAAAAGAAAATATGGAAGTTATTTTTGATAAATATAATCTTTCGAGAGATAAGCAATATGTATCCATTCTCCCAGGCAGCAGGAAATCTGAAATCAATAATTTACTACCGACCTATTTAGACTTTATTAAAGAGCATTCAGAAAAGTATAGCAATTATGAATATCTTATTCCTGCCGCAGATAGCTCATCTATGCAGGACATTAAGAATATAATCCCCTCATCACTCCCCATTCATGTTTACCAGAATTGCTCTAAAGATTTTTTATCAGTTTCCGACTATTCAATCGTAACATCGGGCACGGCTACATTAGAGGCTGCTGTTTTAAGTTGCAACCCAATTATTTGCTATAAAACTAGTTTTATTAATTATGCAATTATTTCAAGAATGCTTAAGATAGATAATGTCGGCCTTCCAAATCTTTTATTGGGGTCAAGAGTTTTTCCAGAGTTAATCCAATCCGACTGCAACACAAAAAATTTAATGAAAGAAGCTAAAAAAATGCAAGAGGGATCATATAAGAATAACTATGCATCAAAACTTCAAGACTTGCTTCTTGGTGAGGGCTTTCAAGAAACTGCTAAAAAAATTAGATTACTTTGATTGAATTGATTGCTGGAGTAGACGAAGTTGGCAGGGGTTCTTTGGCAGGACCTGTGATTGCCTCTGCCGTAATTTTAAAAAATAAAATTATAGGTCTTGATGATTCAAAAAAACTTTCTATAGCAAAAAGAGAACAGTTAAACCAAATAATTTTGAAGAACTCATTTTTTGCCTATGGCTCTGCTTCTGTTGAGGAAATAGATGATATAAATATTCTTCAAGCTTCTTTATTGGCAATGAAAAGAGCTATACTTAACTTGCCAATTAAGCCTAACAAGGTTCTTGTTGATGGAACTCACAAACCTGAAATAGACATATTAGTAGAAACTATTATTGGTGGAGACTCTTTGATTGCAGAAATAAGTGCTGCATCAATAATTGCTAAAGTTTATAGAGATGATCTAATGATGAGACAAGATATTATTTATCCAAATTATGGCTTCGGACAGCATAAAGGTTATGGTACAAAGGCTCATCTGGAAAATATAAGAACTTATGGCAGTTGCTTAATTCATAGAAAATCATTTAAAGGCACATCTTGAATATGAAGAATTCATTTTCACATTTAAGAGTTTCATCTGAATTTAGCATTACTCAAGGGCTTTTAACTATAAATCAAATCATTGATAGTGCTGTAAAGCATAACATTCCATCAGTTGCTCTAACTGATAAATCAAATATGTTTGGCCTTGTTAAGTTTTTTAATAAATGTGAAGCAGCAGGGATTAAACCAATATCAGGGTCATCTATAAGAGTAGCTTTTGATGATGATGATCAGTCTCATGAGCTTCTTTGTCTAGCGAAGACAAATGAGGGGCATAAAAATTTAATGAGGATCATTTCTCTAGCTCATAATAATTACAACTTTCAAACTCCAATTATTGATTTTGCAAATCTAACCGAATTAAAAGATGACATAGTTGTTATATCAGGAGGTAAAGATAGCCACATTTTTAATTTACTCAAAAGAAATAAGACTGAAGATGCTGAAAAACGTATAGATCAATTTTTAAAAGCTTTTGATGATGATTTCGTATTAGAGGTGCAGAGGACTAATAGACTAGATGAAAACGAATACTTTGCTAATTTACTTCCCCTGTCTTCTAAAAAAGGTATCCCATTAATTGCAACTAATGACGTCTTGTTTGCTAAAGAGGAAGACTTTGATATTCATGAAACAAAAGTATGTATAAACACTGGAAAGACTTTAAATGATCCAAATAGAGAAAAACTTTTTTCTCAAGAGCAGTACTTTAAATCTTCAGCTGAAATGGAAAGTCTATTCGATGGTTTTGACGAACTTATTACAAATACTATTGAAATCTCTAAGAAATGTAATGTATCTATTCATACTAAGAATTATTTTTTACCGGAATATCCAGTCCCAAAAGATCATGATTTTGACTCCTTTTTAGTTGATTTATCTAATAATCGACTGAGCACATATATTAATAAATTTGATGATATTAAAACTAAGGTATATTTAGATAGACTGAAATATGAGCTAGACCAAATTAAAACCATGGGATTTTCTAGTTATTTTTTAATTGTTTATGATTTTATTCAGTGGTCAAAGGACAATGATGTTCCAGTTGGCCCTGGAAGAGGTTCTGGTGCTGGGTCTTTGGTTGCTTTTGCATTGGGAATTACAACTCTTGACCCTCTTGAGCATGGCCTTCTTTTTGAAAGATTTTTAAATCCTGAAAGAATATCGATGCCAGATTTTGATATTGATTTCTGTATGGAAAAAAGAGATAAAGTTATTGAGTATGTAAGTAACAAGTATGGTTCTGATGCGGTCTCACAGATAGCTACATTTGGAACTATGGCAGCAAGAGCGGTTGTGAGAGATGTTGCAAGGGCTCTTGGTAAGCCATATGCAGTTGGAGATAGAATATCTAAAATGATTCCATTTGCGCCTGGTATGACTTTAGACAGGGCTAAGGAAGAGCAACCAATTTTTGCTCAAGCATCCAAGAATGATCCAGAAGTAAAAGAAATTGTTGAGCTCTCATATAAGTTAGAAGGTATAGCTAGGAACGTTGGAAAACATGCTGGTGGAGTTGTTATTGCCCCTGGAAGCATCTCAGATTTTTGTCCAATATATAATGACAGGCAATCTTCATCTGTGATGACGCAGTATGATAAAGATGACGTTGAAAAGATAGGCCTTGTTAAGTTTGACTTTCTTGGTCTAAGAACATTAACAGTAATTGATAGAGCGGTTAAATCAATAAATGCCTCTAAAAATGATAAAGATTTACTAAATTTAGATCAGATTCCACTTAATGATCCAAAGGTATTTGAATTATTATCTTCAGGAAAGACTATGGCTGTTTTTCAATTAGAATCCACAGGAATGAGAGCTCTTATAAAAAGCTTAAAACCAACAAAGTTTGAAGAGATTACTGCATTACTGGCACTTTATAGGCCTGGACCGCTTAATTCTGGAATGCATACTACCTTTGTAGATAGAAAGCATGGAAAAAGTCCTGTAGTTTATCCTCATGAACTTCTAGAACCAGTATTGTCAGAAACATATGGAGTAATTGTATATCAAGAACAGGTTATGGAAGCTGCCAGGGTTTTAGCTGGCTACTCAATGGGTGAAGCTGATATTTTAAGACGTGTAATGGGTAAAAAGAAAATTGAGGAAATGGAGGAGCAAAGAGAAATTTTTATTAAAGGCTGTGAAGAAAAATCTATCCCAAAAAAGAAAGCTGAAAAAATATTTGAGCTAATAGAGCAATTTGCAGAATATGGATTTAATAAATCACATTCAGCTGCATATGCTGTTATTTCTTATCAGACAGCGTATTTAAAAACTTACTACCCTGAGCATTTTATGTCTGCTGTTTTATCAACTGAATTAGGGAATACAGATAAGATTCATGCTTTGATACAAGAATGCAAACGAATGGGAATTAAGGTGCTTAATCCCAATATACTATCAAGTGATAAACGCTTTTTAGTTAATGACAATCTGGATATAGAGTATGGATTAGGAGCTATAAAAGGAGTAGCAGATTCTTTCATAAAGCATGTATGCCAAACAAGAAAATCAGTTGTTTTTAAAGACCTTTGGGATTTTTCAAATAAAACAGATATCAAACTTGGTGGAAAAAAATCTTTAGAGGCACTTTCTCAATCTGGAGCATTTGATAGCATTGCTCCGTCCCGAACAATAGCAATTGCTTGTGTTGGGGACATGCTTAAAGGCAGCGCCAATGGCTCATCTGCAGAAATTACTCAAAATGGTGATTTGTTTGCGACTATAAATCATGAGTTTGATCCTTATGAAAAATACAAAAACACTTCCGACATGCCATTAAGCCAGCTTCTATCATTAGAAAAAAAATCACTCGGATATTATTTATCGGGGCATCCAGTAAATGCAATTCAGAGTTCTATAAAGCCAATTAGGTCAAAGACAATTTCTGATATCAACCATGATACCAAGAGAGCTTCTTTAGTGTGCTTAATAAACAGCGTAAGACAAATTAAAGATAGAAAAGGAAAGCCGTTAACTTTTATAAACTTTGATGATGGCACAGGCGTTATGGATGGTGTTGTTGCAGGTGAAACCCTAGAAGACTGCCATAGTATTTTAAAAGAAGGACAAATATTAGTTCTTAAGGGTGCTGTTGAAATTGATGACTTTAGATCTAAAGACCTTGGTGACGCAATGTATAGAATGAGAGTAAAAGAAGTTCATGCATTGGACTCTGAATTAGCAAGAAAAGTTTTAAAAGTTGTTGTAAATATAGAGAAATCAGAATTAGTATCTTTAGATAAGTTCTCAGAAAAATTAGATGAAATAGATGGTAGTTTTTGGAAAGAGGGAGTTTGTCAGCTTCATATTAGAGTTTTAACAGATGAATCTGAGGCTATAATTAACATTGGTGAGCATTTTAAGTTCCTACCAACATTATCAAATATTAGTTTTTTAAAAGAACTATTTGGTAACGAATCTTTGGAGATATAATTACTATTTTAAAAATAGACTTTTTGTAAAAATTTATGACAGACAAAGAAAGTAAAAAATCTGAATATATTCCTCAGCAAGATACTTTTGAGGATCTTAAATTTCTTGATTTTGAAAAACCAATTCAGGAGGTTTCTGAAAAAATATCTGCACTTAAGAATGCAGACATAGAAAGTCCTGAGTTGAATACTCAAATCTTGGCCTTGCAAAAAGAAAGAGACCAACTCACCAAAAAAATATATTCAAAATTATCTATATGGCAGACTGTTCAAGTAGCAAGGCATCCTCAAAGACCGCACACATTAGATTTTATAAAAAGGATTTTCTCAGATTTTGATGAGCTTCATGGTGATAGGCAGTTTGGAGACGATGCTGCGATTGTAGGTGGAATGGCTTATTTAGAAAATACACCAGTCATGGTTATTGGACACGAAAAAGGAAGGGAAACAGAAGAAAAAGTTAGAAGAAACTTTGGCATGCCTCAGCCAGAAGGCTATAGAAAGGCTAAAAGATTAATGAATTTAGCAGAACAATTTTCTTTGCCTGTGATAACACTTATTGATACTGCTGGTGCATATCCAGGAGTAGAGGGTGAAGAAAGAGGACAGAGTGAGGCGATTGCTAGAAATTTAGCTGTCATGTCAGAACTTAAAACACCAATAATAGTTGTTATTACTGGAGAGGGTGGATCAGGAGGCGCTTTAGCAATAAGTGTTGGCGATCATTTATCCATGCTTGAATATGCAACCTACTCAGTTGCCTCACCTGAAGCATGCGCATCAATAATTTGGAGAACTGCTGAAAAAGCACCCGATGCAGCAGACGCTATGAAAGTGTCATCAGGGGAATTGAAAAAAATTAATATAATTGATGAAATTATTTCAGAGCCTTTGGGTGGAGCCCACAGAGACTATGATCAAATTTCACAGAGCATTAAAGACTCAATAGTGAATAGTTTGTCTAAACTGAGCTCATTATCATCTGATGACTTAGTAAAAAGAAGGTATGAAAGACTCTTAAGTATTGGTTCCTAGGTTGTGCTAAAAATTAATCTAGAAAATCATTTAATCCTTGGTAACAAAATTTATATTGCCTTTAGTGGGGGAAGTGATTCCACAGCTCTGCTTTTGTTAATATCTGATCTGAGAGATAGATATGAGCTTGATTTAGAAGCAATTCATATCAATCACAACATATCAGATGATAGTGAAAAATGGGAAGAGCATTGTAGGTTGGTCTGTAAGTCATTAAATATACCAATTACAGTTAGATCTGTTGAGGTTATTACCTCTGGAGATGGATTAGAATCCGCTGCAAGAAAGATTAGATACAGAGAATTTGAAAATATTCTAGGTGAAAATGATCAGTTGTTAATGGCCCATCATGCTGATGATGTTGCTGAGACTTTTCTTTTAAGGCTTTTTAGAGGAACAGGATCTGATGGTCTCGGTGGCCCACACTCAAAAAGGCCTGTTGGCAAAGGCACTCTAATAAGGCCACTCTTGGATTACTCTAAACAAGAATTATTAGATTTTATAAAACAAAGAGATATTAAGTTTATTGAAGATTCCTCCAATTCCGAAGTAAATCAAGATAGAAATTTTATTAGGAATAGTCTAATACCACTCATTGGTGAGAGATGGGGTAATGCTTCGTCAAGGATATCTAATACCTCTAAATTGCTTCAAGACAGAAATAAAAAATTTTCTCAGCTATTCCTTTCGAAGCACAGAAATTTAATAGGAACAAAAATTTCAATTAAGGAACTTAAGCAGCTGGACTCATCAACAGCTATAGATATTATTAGGCATTCAATCAAAGAAGAGGGTATTGCCTATCCAAACAAAAAAGTTTCTGATGAAATTATAAAAGTATTTTTATTATCGAACCCTGGTCCTAATGCAGAGGTTAGCTGGTCAAGAGCAGACATGGATCAACCTGGTGGTAGGCTATGTAAAAAAGACGGCAATATTATTATTTTAAAAAAGTAGCTTATATAATATGAGTGGAGATAAATATGAAATTTGAAACATTAGAATTATTAAAAAAAGACAAAATAGCAACAATTACATTTAACAGGCCAGAGCTTTTAAATGCTGTTAATGAACAATTTATTTGGGATTTTCAGAAAGCTACCAGTGATGTAAAAGATGACGATAATATAAAAGTATTAATAATAAATGCCTCAGGCAGAGGTTTTTGTGCCGGAGCAGACTTAAGTGAAAGAGAGTCATCTTGGGAAGGCTCTCAGGATGCTCTTATGAGAGGTTTTAAACCATTTTTTGAAAATATTATCTCTATGCCCAAGCCTGTCATTGCAGCTGTTCAAGGCCCAGCAGCAGGTGTTGGAGCTTCCATTGCAATGTCATGCGATTTGCGCGTGATGTCAGAAAATGGGTATATTTTGTCTGTCTTTAGCAATATTGCATTAGTACCTGATGGAGGGCTATCGTGGTTTTTGCCAAGGTTTATGGGATATTCAAAAGCTTATGAGTACGCTATCGAAGCAAAGAAAATAATGGCTGACGAATGCTTACATTTTGGAATGGTTAATAAGGTTGTACCTGAAGAAGAGTTAATGAAATCCACAATGGACTGGGCAGTAAAGCTTGCAAAAAGACCATCACAATCTTTAGCACATACTAAAAAACTCATGAGAGAATCTCTCCACAATGATTATTGGAAAACTTTTTCACAGGAAGCAGAGATTCAAAATGGCCTCACCAGAAGCCCCCAAAACTATGAAGCAGTGTCAGCTTTCTTTGAAAAAAGAGAGCCTAATTTCGATTAGCTATTTAATTTACTTAGACCAACAATAATGGCTTCGAAGGATGCTATTGTAGTATTTGCATTAATGCCTACTCCCCAGCTAGTATTTCCATCACGCTCTAGTTCAATATATGCAGCAGCTTTAGCATCTGAGCCTGATGAAATTGCAGATTGATGGTAATCAGAAACTTTTATTTCAGCACCAGTCTCCCTTGTAAGCCCATTAATTAAAGAGTCAATTGGGCCATTTCCTGATCCATTTATGGCAACTTCATTTCCATTTATGTTGAGATTTAAATCTAAATGATGAATGCCATTCTCTGATGAGGATTTATGATTTAAGTAAGAAAATCCTTCTTTTGGAATTAAAAAGTTACTTTCAAATATTTCCCAAATCTGTGAAGTATTTATTTCCTTCCCAGACTCGTCAGCTAATTTTTGTATTTTTTGGCTCATGCTTATTTGAAGTCTTCTAGGTAGAGATACACCATGATCTTTTTCAAGTAAGAAAGCTACTCCACCTTTTCCAGATTGAGAGTTTATTCTAACTACAGCTTCGTAACTTCTTCCAAGATCAGCAGGGTCAATTGGAAGATATGGTACCTCCCATATAGGATTATTTGATTCTCTCATTCCCTGGAAGCCTTTTTTGATAGCATCTTGATGAGATCCCGAAAAGGCTGTAAAAACAAGGTCGCCTGCATATGGATGCCTAGGATGAACAGGAAGTTGATTACAGTATTCAACTTCTCGCATAACCTTGTTAATATTTGAAAAATCTAAGTTGGAGTTTATACCTTGTGTGAACATATTTAACGCCAAGGTAACAATATCTACATTTCCAGTTCTCTCTCCATTTCCAAAGAGAGTGCCCTCGACTCTATCGGCTCCAGCCATTAATCCAAATTCTGAAGCTGCTACAGCAGTTCCTCTATCATTATGTGGGTGGAGACTTAAGCAAATATCATTTCTATTCTTAAGGTTTTCATTCATCCATTCTATTTGATCGCCATAAATATTAGGAGTCGACATTTCAACTGTTGCTGGTAAATTAATAATTATTTTGTGGTCAGAAACTTCTTTTAAAATTTCTACCACCTCATCACAAACCTCAGCAGCATACTCAAGCTCAGTCCCCGTAAAACTTTCCGGTGAGTATTCAAAACGCCAGTCAGTATCTGGATTTTGCAATGCAAGGTCTTTTATTTTTTTGGCCCCATTAATTGCAATATCTTTTATTCCAGTCTTGTCCTGCTTAAAAACAACTTTTCGTTGCAGGGTAGATGTTGAGTTATAAAAATGGACTATTGCTTGAGGTATTCCTTTAAGGGATTCAAAAGTTCTATCAATTAATTCATCTCTTGATTGAGTTAGAACCTGAATAGTTACATCAGATGGAATTTTTTTTGATTCTATAAGATCTCTCACAAAGTCAAAGTCCGTTTGAGATGCAGAAGGGAAGCCAACCTCTATTTCTTTAAAACCCAGACTGCATAAAAGAGAAAACATTCGATCTTTTCTTTCAGCACCCATAGGTTCTATAAGAGCCTGATTACCATCCCTAAGATCTACCGAGCACCATAAAGGTGCTTTATTAATAACTTTTGCAGGCCACTTTCTATTATCAAGCTCAATTGGTTTAAAAGGCTTATATTTGTTTACTAGATTATCCATTTTGCATTAAGTAAATGTTAATATTTTATTTCTATGATTACTTCATCTATAAAAACTAACCTTATCTTAAAAGAGATTGGAGTTACAAGGTATTCTTTACGCTCAAATAAAGAAAAAACCAATGATCAAGAAATTCATATCTATCAAAAAGGAAATATTCTAACATTACTTGATATTTGTTTTAATGATTTGCCTCAAGATTCTGCAGACCTTCTTAAGGCTATTGTTGGTGCCATTAAACCTAATAAGTCTGATGAATTGATTGAAACCATAAATTTTGAATCAAGCAGTCATATTCAAAAAATTATCGCATCAAAAAAAGACCTGACTGGCATCATTACCTTTACTAAAGACTATCTTGAGATAGAAGTATCTATGCCAATAATTAGATCGAAGACCTTGGATGAAATAATAAGAAACCCTAGCCTAAAGAAGCCTCTTTGGGAAAATATTAAAAAAAATCTTATCAAGTAATGTATAAAATTTCATTACTAGATATCAGTGATCTGGATGAAGCATATGAGATTGAAGTTTTAACTAATCCATCGCCATGGTCATTTGATAATTTTAAATCTTCTTTCGAGGTTGGTCATCATGGGCTAGTCTGCAAAGAAGATAATAAGATGCTGGGCTTTCTAATTTTTTCTCCAATTAAGCCCGAGGCTCATCTTTTAAGTATTGCAGTTATAAAGACTCAACAATCAAAAGGGATGGGCTCATTACTTCTAAAATCTATGATCAGTCAATGCAAGGCAATGGGTATTAATCAAGTCTTTCTTGAGGTCCGCATAAGTAACAAGAAGGCTATAGCGTTTTACCAAAAATATGGATTTAAGAAGGATGCTATTCGGGAGAACTATTATTCTGGAGATGCGCCTGAAGATGCTCTTTTGATGTCTTTGAGTCTCTAAGTATTAAAGTAACTTAATGATATCTGATTCAATAGACTCAGGTTTGGTTGTTGGGCTATAACGCTTTACCACCTCTCCATTTTTATTGACTAAGAATTTTGAAAAATTCCACTTAATATTTTTTGTTCCCATTATTCCTGGACGCTCATTTTTAAGAAAATTATAGAACGGATCAGCATCTTTGCCATTGACATCAATTTTATTAAAAACATTGAATGAAACATCATACTTCTCAGTACAAAAAAATTGTATTTCTTCATTTGTTCCTGATTCTTGACCTTTAAACTGATTACAAGGGAACCCAAGAACCTCTAATCCATCCTCAGCATATTTGCTGTACAAATTCTGAAGTCCCTCATACTGATAAGTAAAGCCGCATTCACTAGCAACATTAACCACTAACAAAACCTTATTCCTATATGTACCAATTGAAACTTCATTCATATTGGCATCTTTTACAATGTGATCATAAATATTTTTAGACATTCAGAAGCTCCTCTATATCTTTTTTTATTTCTTCAGGCTCCGTTTTTGGTCCAAATCTCTTTATTATTTCACCATCTCTACTAACTAAGAATTTTGTAAAATTCCATTCAATATCATTTGATCCAGATTCAGAGGGGTTATCTTTTTTTAAGAATTGATAAATTGGGGCTGTGCTATCACCATTGACATCGATTTTATCAAACAAGCCAAAACTGACATCATACTTTTCAGTGCAAAAAAATTGTATTTCTTCGTTCGATCCGGGCTCTTGAGCTCCAAACTGATTACAAGGGAATCCAAGGATTTCTAAACCATCTTCATTATATTTGTTATGAAGACCCTGAAGTGCCTCATACTGATATGTAAGTCCGCATTCGCTTGCTACATTAACAATTAATAAAACTTTATTTTTGAATTCATTTAAAGTGATATCGGTCATATCGGATTTTTTTACAACTTGGCTATAGATATCTGACATTATTTTTTCCTTTTTAGTTTGAATTAAAAGAGTTTATAGAACCCACAAGTAAGGGTTCCATTATTATATAATTATTTGCAGTCAATAAATTATCTAAATGTGAAAAAAGTAAACTATATTTGGAAAACATTTTCAAATCTAACAAGAGATGAGTTGTATGAGATGATTCATTTAAGACAAAAGGTTTTCATTGTTGAACAAGATTGTCCATATTTAGATGCAGATTTTTCAGACCAAGATGCATTTCATTTGCTTGGTTATGATGGCGGGGGTCTTATTTCCTATTTAAGAGCTTTTCCTCCTGGACTTAAATATGAAGGAGCATCTCTAGGCAGGATAGTTGTAGATGACTCAAAGAGAGGAGAGCAGTTAGGTCAAAGTCTTACCAAAGAGGGCATTTCATATCTTAACAAGCATTACCCTGGTGTTGAAATTGTTATTTCAGCCCAACATAGGCTAGAAAGTTTTTATACAGAGCTTGGTTTTACTTCCAGAGGTAGTGTTTATTTAGAGGATGATATCGATCACATACAAATGTTTCTTTTAAAAACTTAAAATTATTCAATAATTTGAGACTTAAATAGTAGTGTGTGTATTTCCTCAGTTATGAAAGGAGCAAATGGATGCATCATTACTAATATTTCTTTTAACATAGGTCTCAAGTTATCAGTTTCACCAGACTTCTTACATTCTTCAATATAGATATCACAAAACTTACTCCAAAAGAATTCATAAACTTCGTTAATAGCAAAATCTAATCTGTAATCTTCAATATTTTTTTGTATTTTATTTTTTGTTTTTTGAAATTCATCCATTATTAATTTATCTGAATCATTTTTAGGATCAAAAGACTCATTGCCCACAGGATAACCATTTATAAATCTTGCAGCATTCCAAATTTTTGTACAAAAATTTCTGTAACCTTTTAATCTACCAAATTCAAAGCTAATGTCCTTAGTATGTGTTGCTAAAGAGTAAAACGTCATCCTTAACGCATCTGTTCCGTATGACTCGATACCTTTTGGGAATTGATTTCTTGTTTTGCGTTCAATTTTTTGGGCAATTTTTTCCTGCATAAGATTTGAGGTTCTTTTTTCTACCAATTCATCTTGAGATATCCCATAAATAAGATCTAGCGGATCAATCACATTCCCTTTTGATTTTGACATTTTCTGGCCATTCTCATCTCTAATAAGACCAGTCACATATACATCTTTAAATGGAATTTGATCTGTAAACTCTAGACTCATCATCATCATTCTGGCCACCCAGAAAAAAATAATATCAAAACCAGTTACAAGCAGTGAGGTTGGAAAGTGTTTTTTAAAATCATCAGTTTCATTGGGCCAGCCCATTGATGCAAAAGGCCATAGACTTGAAGAGAACCATGTATCAAGAACATCATCATCTTGCTTAAGCTCTCTAGTATCTAAATTATATTGAGTTCTAATTTCCTCTTCATTATGGCCAACATAAACGTTACCTTCATTATCATACCAGGCAGGTATTCTGTGACCCCACCATATCTGTCTACTTATACACCAGTCTTGTATGTTGTCCATCCAGTTAAAATATGTCTTATCCCAATTTTGAGGATGGAATTTAATGTCGCCATTATTTACAGCCTCATTAGCTCTTGCTGCCATCTCAGATGTTTTTACATACCATTGATGACTTAACTTAGGCTCTATAACAACATTGGATCTTTCGCCTCGAGGGACGCTGATATGATATTTTTCTTCTTTTTCTAAAAGAGATAGCTCACTCAATTTTTCTATAACAAGTTTTCTTACTTTAAACCGGTCGATATTATTAAAAGGTGCGGGCACATTATCATTTGACCAAGCATCATCATTGAATATATTTATAGGTTCAAAATCGCTGTCAGTTTCAGAAGTTTCAACTTGGCCATTTACTTCATGTAATGAATATTTTTTGCCAATTTCATAATCATTAAAGTCATGCCCAGGCGTTATTTTTAGACAACCAGTTCCAAATTCCATATCCACATAGTCATCAGCTAGTATAGGAATCTTTCTTCCCACAAAAGGTAAGACAATATTCTTACCAATTATCTCTTTGTATCTTTCATCATTAGGGTTAACTGCAATTGCCATATCCCCAAACATTGTTTCAGGCCTTGTAGTGGCAACTGTAACAAAATCATTAGTTCCTTCAATTGGATACTTGATATGCCACAATAAGCCATCCTTTTCTTGCCTAACTACTTCTAGATCAGAAACAGCTGTTTTCAAAGATGGGTCCCAATTAACAAGCCTATAACCTCTATAAATTTTGCCTTTTCTATGCAGTTCTACAAATGCTTTAATAACAGCTTCATTAAAACCATCATCGAGTGTAAAGCGATATTTCTCCCAATCTACAGTACTTCCTAGTCTTTTAATTTGTGAGGTAATTTTTTCTTCTGAGTAATTTTTCCAATCCCAAACTTCTTCAAGAAATTTTTCCCTACCAAGATCCTTTCTTGTAATATCTTTCTTCGCTAGGTTATTTTCAACAAGCATCTGTGTTGCAATTCCAGCATGATCACTTCCTACTTGCCAATAGGCATCTTTTCCTGCCATATGGTTGTATCTTGTATAGAAATCCATAATAGCGTACTGAAAACTATGTCCCATATGCAGGGTGCCAGTGACATTTGGAGGAGGAATGACTTGAGAGAAAGACTCGCCAGAGTTTGTATTAGCTACCTTTCTCTCAGACCAAATTTTTACCCACTTTTCTTCTATATCTGTAGGGAAGTACTGTTTATCCATATTTTTGGAATGGCTTTATTTTAATTTTTTGCTTAAAAGTAGTTCACTTAGTAATGGTACAGGTCTTCCAGTTCCAGCTTTAATAGGCGAGCTATGTGATGCAGTTGCAGCAATATCTATGTGAGCCCATTTGTAATCATTAGTAAACTTAGACAAGAATGCTGCAGCATGAATTGTCCCTGCTTCTCTGCCTCCGCCAATATTAGCTAAATCGGCATATCTTGTTTTCGTACATGATTGATGCTCATCCCATAAAGGAAGTTGCCATGCTCTGTCACCAGATTCTTCTCCAGCATCTATAATCATGTCAGCAAGATGTTGATCATTTGCCATGACTCCACTAGCATGTCTTCCTAAGGCAACTACTACAGCCCCAGTAAGGGTTGCCATATCAATAACATGAGAAGGCTTGTATTTGCCTACATAAGTCAAAGCATCAGCAAGAATTAACCTGCCTTCAGCATCTGTATTGAGGATTTCAATAGTTTGACCAGACATTGATGTAACAACATCTCCAGGCTTGGTTGCTGTTGATGAGCACATGTTTTCAGCACATGCCATTACACCAACAACATTAACATTTGCATTCACTCTAGCTAAGGTGGACATCACTCCAAAAACTGTTGCTGCCCCACACATATCCCATTTCATTTCATCCATAGCTGGACTTGGTTTTATAGAAACGCCACCTGTATCAAATGTCACACCTTTGCCAACTAGGGCCACAGGCTTCTCTGAAGGTTTACCACCTTTATATTCAATTACCATCATTCTTGCAGGCTCAGCACTTCCTCTTGAAACACTTAAAAACGAACCCATACCCATTTTTTCAAGATCTTTTTCGTTAAACGATTTAACTTTAAGTTTAGGAAAATCCTTTGTCATTGCCTTTACTTTTCTTTCAATAATTCTTGGTGTGCAGTGATTGGCAGGAAGGTCTCCTAAGTATTTAGCTGTATTTACACCTTCACCAATTGCATAACCTTTTTTTGCAGCTGCCTTTGCTTTAGTTAAAGCGGCTCCTTTAAGGCCTGATGTAACTATAGTAAGTTTTTTTACACTTGGTTTCTTTGCAGTTTTATTTTTTGTTTCTGAGAAAATATAAACATTAGATTCCACTGTCTTAGCAATCATTTCAATGAGCCATAACTCATCTTTTCCTGAAGGAGATATTGCTCCACTCATGATTGAAAGATCTTTGGCATTGATACTATTAGCTTTTTTTGCAATAGCTTGATATGAGCTTATCCATTTATGCATAGGTGCATTGGCATCAAGCCCTTTAACTAGCATTATATTTTCTGCTTCTATCCCATCAATTTTTGGTAAAAGAATACTACTTCCACTGTCTTTTAGATGTGATGCGATTGTCTTAGAAATATAAGTTTTTGAAACTTTATTTAGATCTTTAAATGCAGAGTCTTTATTTGTGTCTTTGTTTACTACAATAACTAGTAAACCTGTTTTTAATGATGTTAATGCATTTGTTGATGTATCTATTAATCCAATATTATTTAAAACTTTATATGCCATGTAAGCTCTCCTATTTATAGTTTTCTAGTGATAAGATATTTATTGTAATGCATCACAGTTCTCAAGGCATGTATAAAAAAAATATTCTTTCAAAAAGTTTGAATATGGAGGTACTAAAAACCTCTAGCAGTATTCTTATGATCCTTTTCCTTCTTGTTGTAGGATCTAGGTTTGTTGGTTATTTTGAAAAAGCTGCTGAGGGTTCAATGGATCCAGCTATTATTTTCAGTGTTATTTTTTTAAGATTCCCAGATTTTATAACATTATTAATACCTTTATCTTTTTTTCTTGGCGTATTGATTAGTATAAGTAGACTTTATGCAGAAAGAGAAATCTATGGTTATATTTCAGTTGGTATCTCGCAGTTAGATTTAGTTAAATTCTTGTTCCCTCAGGCATTTATATACTTTTTGTTAACTTTAATCTTGAGTCTTTACATAGCACCATACACAAAAGCATTATCTCAAGAATTAATATCTATAGATTCTTTTGAAGAGCAAATAGAATCAATGAAACCAGAAAAATTATATGTGTTAGAGGGTGGCAGGGCTTTCATCTATGCAAAAGACGTAAATGAAGATGTGTTATCAGAAATAAAACTACTCACATCTGACGAAAATGGATCTAGTTTGGTAGTTGCTGACCAACTTCAAATTTCTAAAAATAAAAGCCAATTAAATCTAGACTTTAAAAATGGAGTTTTTTATAAAGGAATTTTTTCAAATCAAAAACAAGTAACTTCTTCATTCAAAAACCTTACTTCTCCAATTGAAAGAGATATGAGTAGAGTTGATGGGCTTAGTATGTCAAAAATTTTTGATTATTCTGGTTTATCTGCAAGAGCTAATCTCCATTGGAATCTTTCTATTCCATCTACTCTGATTATTTTGTTATTTTTAGGTGTTTACATGGGTGCAGTAAAGCCTAGACAGGGAAGGTTTTCAGTAATTCTTCCTGGAATGCTTATTTATACTTCATATTTAAGTCTGTTAATTCTTGGAAGAGAATCTCTGGCCTCTAATCCTAATTCAGGAATTGGTTTATGGTGGGTGCATTTAATTTTTGGCTTATTAGCAGTCTTATATATTTTTAAAAACAGCTTCCAAATTGCAAATACAAAAATTTTACTTTACAGAGAACACGAATATTTTAAATATTTCGTTACATTGGCTTTACTACTTATTCTTTTTTGGATTATTTCATAATGAAGATATTTAATAAGTACCTTATAAAAAGATCTTTAATTATTTCATCATTTATTTTCATTATTTTTGCCTTGCTTGATATGGTATTCAATATCATTTCTGAGCTAGAAGGCCTGACAGATAATTATACATTCTTTTCAATACTAAAATATTCAATTACCTCGATGCCCCATAGGTCAATTGAGTTTCTTGAAGGTGCTTCTCTTCTTGGTTTTATGATAGCGCTTGGGATTTCTCATCAGGAGGGAAATCTCAATGTGCTTAGATCTAATGGAAAATCTCCAATAAAAATAATTTTAATAAGTTCAATAGGTTCTATGGTTTTAGTGCTTTCAACTTTAATTTTGGATGAGGTGGTTTTTAAAGAGTTGCATATGAATTCTAAGATAGAGAAAGTTTTGCATGAAGATCAATCAAAAAAGACTCAAGCAAATTTTCAATGGATAATGCAAGACGACTTATTTTTGAGTTATACAAATATTGTTAAAGATACTATTTTTAATCCAAGGTTTATAAGAATTGATCTTGATTCAATGAAAGTTAAATATTTTAAATCAGCACAGTCCGCAAAAATTAAAGATGGCACAATAGTGTTTGATGAAGATGTGCTAATTGAAAATGCTTCATCTCAGGATCCAATCAGTAATCTTGAAGAATTCTCATTTCCTTTGGTTACAAGTATTCCATTTTCAGATATTGATAATTTAACAATTATGCAAATTATTGGTTATAGATCATATTTGATGCATTGGCCTAGCAATTTAGAAGACGATATTTTATTTAAGGCCCACCTAGATAAAGCTTACTATAAAAAATTATTTTACCCATTTTCAGTATGGGCAATATTGATATTTTTTGGGGCTTTCATCTTTGGCTCATTAAGAGACTCTTCTCCTGGATCAAGAATTGTTTTAGCTGTAGTTGGTGGGTTCTTATATAGAATTTCTCAAGATCTTTCAGTAAGTATTTTTATTTCATACAATCTACCGATCCTAATTGGAGTTGTTATGCCTGCATGTATTTTGGTTTTACTGAGTATTTATTCTTATAAGAAAATTTAAATATATCTTAAATTGGTTCCGGATAAATGATCGCTGATGGACTTTCCATTTTTTGAAAAATAAATTTGTAATAAGGGCAGACCTGCAAAAAAAACAATTAGAAGATTCACAATAAATCTAATAGTTACTTGTTTAATAGTTAGATTTTTACCATCCTCACTATAGATTTCTATCTTCCAAACAGCCATGCCTAAGGTTTTATTTCCATGAGTCCAAAAGTAAGCATAAAAAGACCATGTACTAATAAATACTAAAGTTAGACCAAGCCATGGATTTAAAACTTCACCATCATTAGCCCATAATGCTATTGATCCTACTAAAAACCATACACCTAGAAGTAAAAACAAATCATAAATTGTTGCTGCAATTCTTTTTAGCGGTGAAACCTTATGTGATTTATTTTTCATTTTGGTATAGTACTTAAAACTTTTAAAAGAATAAATAACTTATGAATACTTCAATTACAGGATCATCAGAATTTTTAGGCCATCCAAAAGGTCTTTTTGTATGTTTTGCTACTGAGATGTGGGAAAGATTTTCTTATTATGGAATGAGAGCATTACTAATACTATATCTTACAAAGCATTGGGAATTCTCTGATGCTCAAAGTTATATCATTTACGGCGCATATACCTCTTTGGTATACATAATGCCAGTTTTTGGTGGAATGCTTGCCGATAGAATACTGGGGTCAAGAAAAGCAGTGACATTCGGTGCAATACTTCTAGTCCTAGGACATACAGGCATGGCTTTTGAAAGCAATGTACAAGTATTTTACCTTTCCTTAGCTCTTATAATTTCTGGGGTAGGATTCCTCAAGCCTAATATATCAACAATGGTAGGTGCTCTATATGAAGAAGGGGATCCTAGAAGAGATCCTGGGTTCACAATTTTTTATATGGGTATAAATATTGGAGCCTTCACCGCCTCTTTGCTTTGTGGCTATTTAGGTGAAACCTATGGCTGGTCATATGGCTTTGGTGCAGCTGGTATAGGAATGCTAATAGGACTAATAATCTTTTTGTGGGGTCAAAAGTACCTAGATGGACATGCAGAACCAACATCAGATTTCTATAGGGAAAAGAAGTTTAATATTACTTATGAAAATTGGGCATATATTAGCGGCATATTTATGGTTATTGCATCTTGGTTGCTTATACAGAACCAAGAAATAGTTGGTAATCTTCTTGGTGGTTTTGGTGCAATCTGTATTGCTTTTTGGTTATTTTATTCATTGTCAAAATGCTCTCCAGAAGAGAGAGATAGAATGATTGTGGTTGGAATTTTAATATTGTTCTCATTAATTTTTTGGGCTCTTTTTGAACAAGCAGGATCATCTCTAAATATCCTTACTGACAGGGGAGTGGATAGAACAATCTTGGGATGGGAAGTTCCAGCTTCAATGTTTCAATCTTTAAATGCATTTTTCATATTCACTCTTGCTCCTATTTTTGCTTTCATGTGGTTAGCTCTAGCTAAAAGAAATATAGAGCCTTCAACACCTTTGAAGTTTGCAATAGGGATTATGTTTGTAGGGATTGGGTTTCTTGTTCTTGTTTTTGGAATGAAGAGTTCATCTGGAGTTCAAACTGGAGTATTTTGGATAATGCTTTTATATCTTCTTCATACAATTGGAGAGCTATGCTTATCTCCTGTTGGTCTTTCATCTGTTACCAAGTTATCGCCAAAGAGAATTGTTGGCATGATGATGGGAATGTGGTTTTTTGCATCTGCAGCAGGAAATTTTGTTGCAGGATTAATAGCAAGAGCTACTGCAAGTGATGGAATGGCTGGTGGCGATAATATATTCACTTTAGCTCAGAAATCAGCATTTGTAGATGTATACACAAATGTAGGGCTTATAGCAGTTGCAGTAGGAATATTGTTGGCAGTCTGTACTCCTTTATTAAAGAAGGGAATGCATGGAATAAACTAAGTTAATTTCTTATTGAGACCTTTTAAGATATCTGTATAGATATTTTTTAAGGTCCATAACTCAGATATCTTGATATGTTCATCTATTTGGTGAATTGTTTCGTTAAGCGGTCCAAGTTCAACAATCTCTGTACCCATTTTTGCAATAAATCTTCCATCTGAAGTTCCGCCCTTTGCATTTAAATCAGGCTTGTAACCAGCAATTTTTTCAACTGATTGAACCACAATGTCTTTAAGAGTATTTTTTTCAGTTAGATATGGCAAACCACTCAATTTCCATTCAATTTCATAGTCTATATTTAATTTTTTTAGGATTGATTCGAATTCATTTACCAATGTTTCTTGAGATGATTCTGTTGAATATCTGAAATTAAAGAACATTTCTAGCTCTCCTGGAACAACATTCTTTGCCCCGGTACCAGAATGGATATTAGATATTTGAAAGCTAGTAGGTTGAAAAATTGCATTACCATTATCCCAAACTGTATTTTTAAGTTCGACAATTGCATCGCTTGCAGAAAAGATTGGATTTTTAACATTTTCAGGATAAGCAATATGGCCCTGTTTACCAAGAACTTTTAAACATCCACCTAAAGATCCTCTTCTTCCAATCCTTACACTATCGCCAATTTTTAAGTATGAAGTTGGCTCGCCTACAAGACACAAATCTATCTTTTCGTCATTCTCTATCATCTTGTCAACGATTCTATCGATAAACCCATCACAGGCATCTCCTTCTTCATTTGATGTCAACAATACAGCAATTCTGAAATTTAGATCGGGGTTCGATGAAAAAAACTCTTCCAACGAATCTAGAAAAGCAGCTATCGATCCTTTCATATCAGCCGTTCCTCTACCATACATAAGGTCTCCCTCAATATGACCAGAAAAGGGTGGATAGCTCCAATTTTCGACCGGACCAGTAGGTACAACATCTGTATGACCTAAAAAACAAAATAATTTACCTTTTGTTCCAAAGGTTGCATATAAATTTTCAACATTAAGGTAATCAATTCTTTCACAATCGAAATTTAATTTTTTTAATCTAGTCTCTATCAATTCAAAGCATCCCTCATCTCTAGGTGAAAGAGATTCTATTTGAATTAATTTTTGAAGAAATTCAATCATTTGAATGTAGCTCCGAATTTAGCTCTATTGATGAGCTATTAAATTTAGCCATAACCTTTCCATCTAATGAATGTCTAATGAATACTATATTAGAACACCCAGCAAGATCAGACCCCTTACAAATACCTTTTGACAATCCATTTCTATCAAACTGCTCTATTTTTGTTCCAGCTGTAATATACAAACCTGCTTCAACTGTACAGTTATCACCCAATGGAATTCCCAGGCCTGAGTTAGCACCCAGTAAGCAATTTTCACCTATTGATATCTTAATATTATTACCACCTGATAAAGTTCCCATAGTGCTACATCCACCGCCTAGATCTGAATTATTACCAACTATGACGCCTGCTGAAATTCTGCCTTCAATCATTGCCGCGCCAAGAGTGCCAGCATTAAAATTAACAAAGCCTTCATGCATTACAGTTGTTCCAGATCCTAAATAAGCACCCAATCTCACTCTAGATGTATCTGCAATTCTTACATTTTTTGGAATAATATAATCTGTTAGGCAAGGAAATTTATCTAACGATCTAATATATAAATTTGAATTATTTAGTTTAGAGTCCAGCAGCTTTTCATCTATTTCATCTGTGCTTACAGGACCTTGATTTGTCCATGCAACATTAGGTAGGGCTGAAAATAAGCCATCCAAATTTATAGAATTTGGTTTAACAAACTTATATGAAATGAGGTGAAGCTTTAAATATGCAGAACAAACATCTTTAACAGGACTATTTAAGTCTTCCTGATTCCAGTTTAATTCAATAAGCTTCTTGGAGGAGCTTATATCTTTAGAATTTTTGATATCAGTTTTTGAGCCATTAAAATTAATTTCTGGGTAATAAACATCTAAAATGTCACCCTTCTTTGAAATGGTTGCAAATCCGACCGCATTAATTTTCATCTTGTTATTATAGTTTGGCAAGACCTTAATTTATATAACTTGAGCAAGATCATCAGTGATTTTTTTGATTTTTTTAGCTGAAACGCTGGAAAGAGTGACGTCTTCTATTTCAAATGTATCCTCTACTCTATCACCTAAAGTATTGATTCTCGCTGAATATATTGATGTGCCGTTATCATGAAGAACTTTCGCAATTTTTGCCAAAAGACCAGGGCCATCAGAAGTTTCTATAGTTAAAAGATTCTTCTTTTGAATTTTATCTTCAATATTTGATATTTTCATACTTTGCTTAAAAGCATCTGACTTTTTATATTTTTTTGAACTAGTAGCTTTTTTTATAGAGAAGTTTTTAAAATTATTTATCAGTCTTGATTTAACTTCTTTAACTTCAGAGTTATTAAGAGTCCTATCATGGTGAATGAATTTAGTTATGAAAGTATTTGCAGCTATATCTTTATTAATACTGGTAGCAATAGAAGCATCAATAATTTCCAACCCAGAGAGCTCAAGTACTTTAATTAGTTTTAAAAATAACCCATCAAAATTCTCGGTCTTAATAAAAACCTCTAATAAATTTCCAAAACACCTTCTACATCCAATCACCAAACTGCTTTTATTATTATGAAGAATTAGCTGACTTTGCCAGATCAACTTATTAGAATTATTCTTATTGAAATAGGAGTCATCGAAAAGAGAAAAATAACTTGAAAGGTCTTTTTTTAATTCATTTTCAACATTATTAAGAACATTGTTTTGTCTGTCTTTAGAAATTTCTTTTGATGTTTTTATTGGCTCTTTATTTAGCTTTGACCTGGTAAGTAAAAAAAGGTCTCTTAACAGTCCATGCTTCCAACCATTCCATAGAGATGGGTTGGTTGCTTTGACATCATTAATAGTAAGAAGATATAAATAGTCCAAACGCTCTATATTTAATACTATATCTGCAAATGCCTCTATTGTTTTTGGATCAGAAATGTCCTTTTTTTGTGATATGGATGACATTTGCAAATGATTTAAAACTAACCAAGAAATCAGATCTGCATCTGCAACAGATAGACCAATCTTCTTGGCAAATTTATAGCTAGTTTTTGCGCCTATTTCTGAATGATCTCCGCCTTTACCTTTTCCAAGATCATGAAATAAGCCTGCTAAGTATAAAATTTCAATCTTTGGAATCTTCTTAAGTAATTCATGCTCAAGCTTAAAATCTTCATGAAACTCGATTTGCATCTGCCTCATATTTCTAACAACTTTAAAAGTATGCTCATCTACAGTATAAACATGGAAAAGATCAAATTGCATTTGCCCCACAACTTCATCAAATTCTTTAATGTATGCCTGGATAATACCTAGGCTTTTCATTGATTTTAATATTGAAGATAAATTGTATTTTGATCTAAGTATCTCAAGAAACTGCGAGGCATAAAAACTATCTTTCTTAAAATCATTATCTATTAGCTGAATATTTTTTTTTAATAAAGCCATAGTAGAAGTATCTATTGCGTTTACTTTTTTGTTAGATCCTATGGCAATAAATATTCCAAATATAAGATGCTTATTTTTAGATATATCTAAATTTCTAATTCCTATTTTATTTGCTTTTAAGTAAAAATCTCCAAACCTCTTAGAAATTGCAAAGCTATTTTTTTCCTTAAAAGTCTCAAATATTAAGCTATTAAAATTAGAAAGGTTTGATGCATGCCCATAAAAATCCTTCATCATTTTTTCAACTGATTCTTTACCTGGATTTTTATTTAATTTTGCGAATTTTGAAATTTCAAGTTGAGACTCAAAGCTTAACCTATTATTAGAAGACAAAATATTTGATGCAAATCTTAGGGCTTTAATAAAATTATATGAGTTAACAGCTGATTCAATTTCTAAGCTGAATTCTTTAGATTTTTTAATTTGCGAATAGCTATTTAAATCAAAACAATGCTGAAGAATCCAAAGTGATGTTTGAAAATCGCGCATGCAGCCTGGCGATTCTTTTAGATCAGGCTCAAGATTAAATTCTGTTGAATGGTATGAGGAATACCTCTCTTTTTGCTCTAAAGATTTAGCAGTAAAAAAACTCTTTTTACTCCAAATATTATTGAGTGCTTTTGATATCAATGTATCAATTTCAAGATTTGATATTAATGATCTCCTTGTAAGATATGAAGTAAATTCTTTTAAATCATTCTTTGATATATTCTTAATATCTCTAATTGATCTAACCGAATGACCAACCTGAAACCCTATATCCCATAACCTAGTAATAAAAATCTCTAAGTTAGCTTTGTCTTCTTTAAAATTTTTATTTTCAACTATTGAAATATCGATGTCAGATGATGGAAACATCTCCTTTCTTCCAAAACCACCATTTGCATAAATTGAATAATTTTGATCCAGCCCTAGCTCTATAAAACTATTAATAATAATTTTTTCAATCTGATCTGAATTTTTTGCCAGATGAACATCTATAAGTTCAGGCTTTTTATATATCTTAGAAAAATCAGACCAAAAATATTTATTTATGGTTGATTCTTTTTCGGTCACAGTGATTCTTCGACTCTTTTTGTTAGAACTTCGACACCACTGCTTGTTACAGCTAGAGTATGTTCCCACTGCGCAGAATTTCTTCCGTCCTTTGTTTCAACAGTCCAACCATCTTTTAGAGTTTTGCAATATTTAGACCCTTGGTTGATCATCGGTTCAATTGTGAAACACATACCTTCTTGGATCTCAAGACCTCGTCCAGGTTTACCATAATGTAGGATTTGAGGATCTTCGTGATAAATATCTCCAATACCATGTCCACAATAGTCTTCAACCACGCTGTAATAATTAGATTCTGCATGTTGCTGAATAGCATTACCTATATCACCAAGATATGCCCCCGGCTTTACAACCTCAATTGCCTTGTATAAGCACTCTTGAGTGATCTTAACCAGTCTTTCATTATGAGGTTTACATTTCCCTACTAGATACATCTTTGATGTGTCTCCATGCCAGCCATCTTTTATAACAGTTACATCAATATTTAGAATATCACCATCTTTTAAGATTCTATTATTATCTGGTATGCCATGGCATATAACTTGGTTGATACTTGAACATATAGTTTTTTCAAACCCTCTATAACCAACATTAGCAGGAATTGCTTTCTGTACATCAGTAATATAATCAAAACATCTTTTATCAAGCTCTCCAGTTGAGACTCCAGGGACTACAAAAGGCTCTATCATTTCTAGTACTTCAGAAGCAAGTTTCCCAGCTATTCTCATTTTTTGGATTTGAGTATCATTTTTGATTGAAATTTTCATATTTTTTTAAATTTATATAGACAGTTGGCTCCTAAGTCTATAAAGTACAATTTTAATGCCAGCACGATATTTTAGCTCATTAAGTTCCAAAATTTCTTTTTCAAGATATTCCGTATATTCAACTCTATCTTACCTATTTGAGGCGAGATTATAATGCCTTTTAATTCTATTTTAGTTTTAGAGGATGGCAGTATATTCCATGGAGAGGGCTTTGGTGAAGAAAAAGTTGATGTTGGAGAGATAGTATTTAATACATCCATGACTGGATACCAAGAAATCATTACCGATCCTTCATATAAAAAACAAATTATTACCTTTACTCATCCTCATATAGGCAATACAGGCATCAATGAAGAAGATCATGAATCCAATGCAATTCATGCCTCTGGAATAGTCGTAAAAGAGTTTTGTACCAAGCCAAGTAACTGGAGGTCTAAACAAACTCTTGAAGAGTTTTTAATTGAGCAGAAAATTATGGCTGTATCTGGAATAAATACCAGACAGCTTACTCAAATGATTAGAGAAAAAGGATCAATGGCATGTTGCATAGGGTCATCAAGACTGATTTCAGAATCTGAAGCTCTACAAAAAGCTAGGTCTTTCTCAGGGCTTGAAGGTCTTGATTTGGCTAAAGAGGTCTCATCTGCTGAAAGTTATAAATGGAACCAGGGAGTTTGGCCAGAACATAAAGTTTCTTCAAACGGATCTGGACCAATAGTTGCATTTGATTTTGGAATTAAAACTAATATTTTAAGGTTATTATCTGATTATGTTGGAGAGGTTCATGTGGTCAATGCCAAAACTTCATTTGAAGAAGTTATGGAGCTATCTCCAAGAGGTATATTTCTTTCAAATGGACCAGGAGATCCAGAGCCATGCACATACGCAATTAAAACTATAAAAAAATTCATAGATATAAAGATTCCTATTTTTGGAATTTGCCTTGGTCATCAACTGCTAGCTTTAGCTGGAGGAGCCAAAACTCATAAAATGAAATTTGGTCACCATGGTGCAAATCACCCAGTACAAGATATTAAAACTAAAGAGGTTATGATCACCAGTCAGAATCACGGGTTTGCTGTAGATATTGAGTCTTTACCAGAAAATATTCGTGCATCTCATATATCTCTTTTTGATCAGTCACTTCAGGGTATAGAATTCCAAGACACACCAGCATTTAGTTTTCAGGGCCATCCTGAAGCAAGTCCAGGGCCTCAGGAAATTCAGATTTTATTTAGCAAGTTTAATTCTATGGTAGATGCATATGCCAAAACGTAAGGACATAAATTCTATTTTAATTATTGGAGCTGGACCAATAATTATTGGCCAAGCATGTGAGTTTGACTATTCAGGAGCGCAGGCTTGCAAAGCTCTTAAAGAGGAGGGCTACAGAGTTATATTGGTTAACTCAAACCCAGCAACAATTATGACCGACCCTTTATTAGCAGATGCTACGTATATAGAACCAATTCATTGGCAGTCTGTTGAAAAGATAATAGAAAAAGAAAGACCCGATGCAATTCTTCCAACAATGGGAGGCCAAACAGCCTTAAATACTGCTCTTAGCTTAGATAAAGAAGGTGTTTTGGAGAAATACGGAGTTATTTTAATTGGCGCAAATAGAGAGGCTATTGATAAAGCAGAAGATAGGCAGCTTTTTGACGAAACCATGAACAGCATCGGAATTGAAACTCCAAACTCAGGAATAGCTCATTCAATGGCTGATGCATTAGAGGTTCAAGAGCGCATAGGCTTTCCATGTATTATTAGGCCTTCTTTCACTATGGGAGGAACGGGAGGAGGAATCGCCTATAACATAGATGAATTTAAAGGAATTTGTGAAAAAGGGCTGGAGTTATCTCCAACTAGTGAATTGCTTATTGATGAATCTCTTATAGGCTGGAAAGAGTTTGAAATGGAGGTGGTTCGAGATTCTGAGGATAACTGCATCATAGTCTGCTCAATTGAAAACCTTGATCCAATGGGAGTTCATACCGGTGACTCTATAACTATCGCTCCAGCTCAAACATTAACTGATAAAGAATATCAGGTAATGAGAAATGCTTCCTTTAAAATCTTAAGAGAGATTGGTGTTGATACTGGTGGATCTAATGTTCAATTTGCTATTAACCCTGAAAATGGAAAAATGGTTGTGATTGAAATGAATCCAAGGGTCAGCAGATCTTCGGCGCTTGCATCTAAAGCTACAGGATTTCCAATTGCAAAAGTTGCAGCATTATTATCTGTTGGGTTCACCCTTGATGAGCTAAAGAATGACATAACAGGTGGCCTGACCCCAGCATCTTTTGAGCCAAGTATTGATTACATAGTTACAAAAATACCTAAATTTGCATTTGAAAAATTTCCTCAAGCCAATCCAAGATTAACAACTCAAATGAAATCTGTTGGAGAAGTTATGGCAATTGGTTCAAATTTTCAAGAGTCACTTCAAAAAGCCTTATGCAGCATGGAAGAAGACTTAAATGGACTAAACTCAGTTGTAGAAAATTTACCAGAGAACTTAGATGAAATTCAGTACGAGTTAACTTTCCCTGGGCCGCAAAGATTATTTTATGTTGCAGATGCTATTAGATCTGGCTGGAGCCTAGAAAAAATTTATAACCTTACTAAAATTGATTACTGGTTTTTAGATCAAATATACGAAATCATAAATATTGAAAAAAACTTACAAAATACTTCATTAAACCAGCTTAATAAAAATCAATTAATACGTTTAAAAGAAAAAGGATTTTCTGATTCGAGAATTGCTGAAATTATTGGCTCAACTGAAAATGAGTTTAGACAATTAAGAAAAGGTCATGGGGTGACTCCAGTTTTTAGGAGGGTTGACACATGTGCAGCAGAGTTTGGAACCACAACATGTTACATGTATTCAACTTATGGAGATGTTTGTGAAAGCAATCCATCAGCAAACCAAAAGATTCTCGTTTTAGGAAGTGGTCCAAATAGAATAGGTCAGGGAATTGAGTTTGATTACTGCTGTGTTCATGCATCATTAGCAATGCAAGAAGAGGGGTTCGAATCTATAATGGTTAATTGCAATCCTGAGACAGTTTCAACAGATTATGATGTTTCAAATAGATTGTATTTTGAGCCAATCACTTCTGAAAAAATATTAGACATTATTGACAATGAATCTCCTGAAGGAGTGATAATCCAATTTGGAGGCCAAACCCCTCTGAAGCTTGCAGACATCTTATCTGAAAAGGGTATTAAGATTTTTGGTACAGATGTAGATGCAATTGATAAATCTGAGGACAGGGAGCGTTTCCAGGAATTAATTATAAAATTAGGATTGACCCAGCCTTCAAATGCTACTGTAAAAAATATAGAAGAAGCCTTATTGAAAGCAGATGAAATTGGTTTTCCAATTGTTGTAAGACCATCATATGTTCTTGGCGGAAGAGCAATGCAGCTTGTTCATAACGCTAAAGAGCTACAAAAGTATCTTACTGAAGCTGTCGAAGTATCAAATAGCAAACCAATTCTCTTAGATAGCTATCTTACTGATGCAATTGAAATCGATGTCGATGTTGTATCGGATGGAGTTAATATTGAAATTGGTGGAATTCTTCAGCATATAGAACAGGCTGGAATTCATTCTGGTGATTCTGCGTGCTCATTGCCTCCTTATAGTTTATCTAAAGAAATACAGGATGAGTTATCTGCTCAGTCAATACTGATAGCTAAAGAGTTAAATATTATTGGGTTGATGAATATTCAGTTTGCAGTAAAAAATAATGAAATTTATATTATTGAAGTCAATCCAAGAGCTTCAAGGACTGTGCCTTTTATCTCTAAAGCAATTGGAAGATCATTAGTAAAAATTGCTTCAAAAGCTATGATTGGAAAGTCACTTATCGATCAAAAATTTAATAGCAAGTTACCCGATGATCTTTTCTTCGTAAAAGAGGCGGTAATGCCTTTTGATAAATTTCCATTAGTTGACCCAATTTTAGGACCTGAAATGAAGTCAACAGGGGAGGTAATGGGTATTGGAGCTACTTTTGGTGAGGCATATGCTAAAGCTCAAAAAGGGGCAAATAAAGTTCTTCCTAGATCGGGTTCTATATTTGTAAGTGTTAAAGATTCAGACAAGAAATATCTTGATCAGCTAGTTCCATTAATTGTTAGCAATGGGTTTAGCATGATTGCAACTGGTGGAACTGCTGAATATATTCAAAAATTAAACTTTCCTGTAAAAAGAATAAATAAGGTCATGGAAGGCCGCCCGCATACTGTTGATAGTCTTTTAAATAATGAAATAGATATAGTAATTAATACTACAGAGGGTGCTCAGTCTATAGAAGACTCCGCAGCAATAAGGCAGACAGCATTACGTAATAAAATATTTTGTACTACTACTATGTTCGGCGCTTTAGCTGTAATGGAGGCTCTTAAAGGTCAAGAATCCGACTGGACATATTCCACTCTTCAAGAAATCAATAAATAATTTTTTTAGTTGCTATAATAATTTTTATGAGCAGAGTACCAATGACCAAAGATGGCGAAATAGCTATTAAAGAAACATTATCAAATCTTAAATTTGTAGAAAGACCAAAGATATCTGAAGCTATTGCAGAAGCAAGAGCTCATGGAGACTTAAAAGAAAATGCTGAATACCATGCAGCCAAAGAACTCCAAGGCTTGATGGAAGCAAAGATAAATGAAATGGAAAATGCAATTGCAAATGCTCAAGTAATCGACGTAAAGGAAATTCCTGAAACTGGAAGAGTCATTTTTGGATCTACAATAACGCTCTATGATTCAGATAATGAAAAAGAAATCATATATAAAATAGTTGGTAATTTAGAGTCAGACCCAAACATGGGGATGATATCAATTGATACTCCGATTGCTCGGGGGCTTGTTGGTAAGTTTGTCGATGATGAAGTTTCTGTACAGACGCCATCAGGACAGCTTAACTACGAAATTTTGGAAGTGAAGCATATATAATAATGCATGCAGATAATTGGGCAAACAAAGCAAAGCAAGATGGTTACAGAACTAGAGCAGTTTACAAGTTAGATGAGATTGTTCAAAAAACTAAAGTACTAAAAAAAGCAAAAAATATTCTAGATCTTGGCTCTGCTCCCGGTGGATGGTCCCATTATATTAAACAAAAATCTAAAATATCTGAGATCTATGCTTTAGATATTCTTGATATGGAGCCTGTTGAGGGGGTACACTTTTTTAAGCAGAGTATTGAAGAGATAGATGATATAGAAATAATCAAATCTCTTATGGGTTCGTTTGACCTTGTAATTTCAGATATAGCCCCAAACTTAACTGGTATAGGTGCAGTAGACACTGAAAATATATACGAACTAAATGATCTCACTATAGGTACTGCTAGCAGATACTTAAACCAAAATAGTGGATCAATGATTATGAAGACTTTTCAAAACAATAAATTAAAGGGTCTTCGAAAAAAAATGGAACTTTCCTTTAAGACGGTTCAAACTTTTAAACCGGCTGCTTCAAAGAAGCAATCGGGTGAAATTTTTCTCTATGGAGCAAATAGATAATGAATAGTATTTTTAGAAATATATTGGTGTGGGTAGTTCTTGGGTCTTTATTAATTTATGTTTTCGATAATATTGAGAACTCAACTGCGCGTGAGCAAATTAGCTATAGTCAATTTAAAGAAGAAATCCTATCAGATAGGATTGCAAAAGTTATATTTCAAGGCGATCAGATGACCATCACTGGAGATAGGCTAGATGGTTCTAAATTTGAAACAGTTCATCCAATTTTCAAAAAAGATGATGCTGTAGATAGGGCAATCGAAGAGAATGGAATTATTGCCGTTTATGAAAAAATAGAACAGCCATCTATATGGTCACAACTTTTAGTTGGAGCTTTTCCAATTATTCTATTATTGGGAATATTTTTCTTTTTTATGAGGCAAATGCAAGGTGGCATGTCTGGTAAAGGCGGCCCTATGTCCTTTGGCAAAAGTAAAGCAAAGCTTATGGAAGGCGGAAAAGTTAAAACAAATTTTGGAGATGTTGCTGGTTGTGAGGAAGCTAAACAAGATGTTCAAGAATTGGTAGATTTTTTAAGAGATCCTACAAAGTTTCAGAAACTTGGTGGCAAAATTCCAAGAGGTGTTTTGATGGTAGGTCCTCCAGGCACAGGTAAGACTCTTTTAGCTAGAGCAGTTGCAGGCGAAGCAAAAGTTCCATTTTTTACGATATCTGGATCTGATTTTGTTGAAATGTTTGTTGGTGTTGGAGCTTCAAGGGTAAGAGATATGTTTGAACAAGCTAAAAAACAATCACCTTGCATTGTTTTTATTGATGAAATTGATGCTGTTGGAAGACACAGAGGAACTGGAATGGGTGGAGGTCATGATGAGAGAGAGCAAACTTTAAATCAATTACTGGTAGAAATGGATGGCTTTGAGGGTAATGATGGAGTCATTGTTATTGCTGCTACAAACAGACCAGATGTTCTAGATCCAGCCTTGCTAAGGCCTGGTAGATTTGATAGACAGGTTGTCGTAGACCTTCCAGATATAAGAGGAAGGGAAGCAATTTTAAAAGTTCATATGAGAAAAGTGCCTTTAGATTCAGATGTTGACCCACTTGTAATTGCTAGAGGAACTCCAGGTTTTTCAGGAGCAGACTTAGCCAATCTTATTAATGAGGCGGCTTTATTTGCTGCAAGATATTCTGATAAAAAAATTGATCAATCTCATTTAGATTTAGCTAAAGATAAAATAATGATGGGTGCTGAAAGAAAATCAATGATTTTGAGTGAAGAGCAAAAGAGAATAACTGCTTATCATGAAGCTGGTCATGCAATAGTTGGAAGACTTTGTCCTACTCATGACCCAGTTTATAAAGTAACTATTATACCAAGAGGTAGAGCTTTAGGAGTAACAATGTTTTTACCTGAAGAAGACACTTATATGCAAAGCAAAGAATATCTGCTTGGCAGGATCGCAACTTTATTTGGCGGAAGAATAGCTGAAAGTATTATTAATGGGTCACAAGGAATAACCACAGGTGCTTCGAATGATATTGAAGTTGCTACTGGAATTGCTACTAATATGGTAACTAAATGGGGTCTATCAGAAGCACTTGGTACTATAAAGTATGGTGAAGATGAGGGAAGCCCTTTCCTTGGAAGATCAGCAGCTTCTCCTTCTCAAACAAGAAGTGAAGAAACTTCTAAATTAATAGATTCTGAAATTAGATTAATAATAGATTCATGTTATGAAAGAGCAGAAAATCTTTTAAAAGAGAATCTAGATAAACTAAACGTTATGGCAGATGCTCTATTAAAATATGAAACCATAGACGCCCCACAGATAGATGATATTATGGCTGGCGCTGAACCAAGAGAGCCTAAAGGCTGGTCAGACGATGAACCTAAACCAAAAACTAAGAAAAAAACTTCAATAAAAGGAACCGCAGAAGAGTTATAATTCTTTTCTTATGAATTTAAAATTTGGTACCGATGGTATTAGGGGTCCTGTAGAGACTCACATTACTCCCGAGGCATGTCTCAGAATTGGTCATGCCACCGGATTAGTCATGAAAGAGCAGGGTTGGAATACTGTTATGATTGGCAAAGATACTCGAGTTTCAGGCTATATGCTTGAATCAGCACTTCAGGCTGGGTTTATAGCTGCTGGAGTAAACGTTAGCTTATGTGGACCACTACCAACCCCCGGTGTTGCTTATTTAACAAGATCTCTTAGAGAAAAATTTGGTGTAGTTATAAGCGCGTCTCATAATGATTTTTTAGATAATGGAATAAAAATATTTAACTCAGATGGAGAAAAATTATCTAGAGAGCTAGAGCTTAAGATTGAAAAAATTCTTAATGGTGATTTAAAGCCAGTAAAAACAGAAGAGCTTGGTAAAGCATCAAGATTTGATGAAGCTGGAGCAAGGTATATTGAGTTTTGTAAGTCCACAGTCCCTTCAAATATTTCCTTTTCATCTCTAAGGGTTGTTTTAGATTGTGCAAACGGTGCCTGTTACAAAGTAAGCCCAAATGTTTTCAAAGAGCTTGGTGCCGAGGTTATACCTCTAGGCATCAATCCAGATGGGTACAATATTAATGATGGATGCGGCTCTACACACCCTGAATTGGTTCAAAAAGAGGTTATTAAGCAAAGAGCTGATTTTGGAATATCTTTAGATGGTGATGGCGATAGAGTTATCTTGATAGATAAAGAAGGTAACATTCTCGACGGTGACGATCTTTTATATATATTGGCTTTTTCAAATCCAAACAGAGTAGGTGCTTGGTCTGGAGTTGTAGGGACTTTAATGAGCAACTTAGGTCTTGAAGATGGAATTAAGAAACTTGGTTATGACTTTAAAAGAGCTGATGTCGGTGACAAGTATGTAAGCAAGCTATTGGCAAAAAATGGCTGGCTTCTTGGTGGAGAAACCTCTGGCCATATTATATGCAAAGATCTCATAAGCACTGGCGATGGAACAATTGCAGCTCTTAAAGTTATATCATCTTTATTAATTCTTGAAAAAGACCCTTCAGAGGTTCTAGCAAACTATAAAAAAATGCCACAGGTTAATCTTGCAGTAAAAGTAGCTAACAAAGATATTATTAATGATAAAGATATATTAGATTTCATTAAAACTGTTGAATCTGATATTACCGTCGGAAGAGTTCTTGTTAGACCATCTGGCACTGAGAGCAAGATTAGAGTAATGATTGAAGCTCCTGAGGAAAAAGTTGCTAATAAGTTCGCAAAAGACATTATATCTTTAATAGAATCAAAACTTTAATTCATGATTATTGCTAACTGGAAAGCTAATGGGACTTTAACTTCTAACTTAGCTTGGTGTAACGAATTAAATAAATTATTATCAAATAGCGATTTTTCAGATATTGGTATTGCCCCGTCACATATACATTTCACTCAAATTCAAAAAATGTTTGAAGATTCAAGTTTAGAAGTTGGTCTTCAAGATATAGATTTTAATGGTGGAGCAAAAACTGGTTCAATATCAGCCTCTATGGCTTCAGATGCTGGTTGTAAATTTTCTTTGTTAGGGCACTCAGAAAGGAGGCAGTTGTTCAATGAGGATGACGATCTTATTAAAACTAAACTTCAGGCCGCCATTAGTAATGGAATAAAACCAATACTATGCATTGGTGAGTCTAAAGAATGCCTAAAATCAGGAAAAACTAGAGATTTTTTAAAAAAGCAGCTTATAAATGTACTTTCCGGTATTGAATTGATTGACCATGCGGTAATAGCTTATGAACCAATATGGGCAATAGGTACAGGCAACACTCCAGCCCCAAAAGATATAAACTCCATTCACGAATTCATAAAAGATGTTGTACAATCCTCATCTGCAAATAATATAGAACCAAAAGTTTTATATGGCGGCAGTGTTAGTCATGAAAATGCAGAAAGTTTTTTTGGTGAAAAAAGCATCGATGGCGCACTAGTTGGAGGAGCATCTTTAAAAGCTAACCCTTTTGCAGATATAGTAAAAATTTATAGAAAGGTAAAAAGAAAATGATAGTTCTAATTAAAGTTATATGTATAGTCTTAGCAATAGCAATAATTGCTTTAGTTTTATTGCAGCAAGGCAAAGGCTCTGATTTAGGGTCTGCATTTGGTGGAGGATCATCTAATTCAATGTTTGGAGCATTAGGCCCATCAGACTTCTTAGGCAAGCTTACATATGCGTTGGTAGCACTTTGGTTGGTATTAACTATGGCTTTGGCTTACATTTATAAAAATCAGAATTCTACAGAAATATTTGATATTTCCGAGCAAGAAACTTCAGTTCTTGAGGTTCCAACAGACGAAGTTCCTGTAGAATAAATTAAAAATATTGGTGCCGAAAGCGGGACTTGAACCCGCACGAGCTTTCGCTCACTAACCCCTCAAGCTAGCGTGTCTACCAATTCCACCACTTCGGCTAATATTTTTTCAAGATTATAACAAGATATTTTTTAAATATTAAAAAAATATTACACTTGACCAAACACACCTAATTTCATTACACTTCACACTCGCTGCGTTGCGGGGTGGAGCAGTCTGGTAGCTCGTCGGGCTCATAACCCGAAGGTCGTTGGTTCAAATCCAGCCCCCGCTACCACGTAATAAATTTTTTTTGTGGGGCATATGCCCCTTTTTTGTGTAAAAAAATGGTTAAAGATGAAATTGAGATAATTGTTGAACCTGTCATTAACAGACATAATTGTTTTCTATGGGGTATTGAAATTCTAAGAGGTAAGAGAAGACCCACTCTAAGAATATATGTAGACTCTGCTGAGGGAGCAAATATCGAAGATTGTGAGAATGTTTCAAAAGATCTTAATTACGAAATAGATTTAGACTCTTCTCTAGGAGAAGACTATGTATTAGAAGTATCTACTCCTGGTATTGAAAGAAGGTTTTTTAAACAAAACCAACTTCTAGAATATATAGGAGAAGACCTTAAGGTTAAATTAAGAGAACCTTTGGATGGTATTAAGAATATTAACGGAATGCTTGTTGATTGTAATGAAGAATTTTTTCTTATAGAGTCAGATAAGCTTGAATATAAATTAGATTTCAGTGATATAGATATATGTCGTTTAGATCCAAATTTTGATAAATTGATGAAGGAAAGTGGTTATGCAAAGTAATGAAATATTAGCAGTTGTTGATTCAGTATCTACTGAAAAAGGACTAGATAAGAATATAATTTTTTCGGCTATAGAAGTGGCAATAGCCTCTGCCTCTCAGAGACATTTTCATGAAGATGCTGAGCTTATTGTAAAGATTGATAGAGATACTGGAGAGTATTCTACTCACAGAAATTGGCTAGTTTTTGATGAAGCTGATGAAGAATACCACTTAGAAACTCATGTCACTGCAGAAGCTTCTAATCTTGAGTTAGGAGAAACTCATACAGAGCAACAAGAAAATGTTCCATTTGGAAGAATTGAGACACAGGCTGCTAGACAGGTTATGCTTCAAAAGGTTAGGGAAGCAGAAAGAGAAAAGGTTGTCTCTCAATTCAAAAATCAAAATAATCAGCTTGTTAATGGAACTGTAAAAAGAGTTACTAGAGATAATATTATTGTCGATATTGCCTATGATGCTGAAGCTATTCTTCCAAGAGATAGATTAATGCCAGGCGAGATATATAAAATAAATGATCGAATAAGAGCTATTCTTCAAATTCAAGAAGTTGAAGGCAGGGGCCCGCAATTAATGCTAAACAGATCATGTCCTGAAATGGTGACAGAACTTTTTAGTATAGAAGTACCTGAAATAAATGAAGATATCATTGAGATCAGAGGCGTTGCAAGAGATGCAGGATCTAGATCTAAAATAGCTGTGAAAACAAATGATGGAAGAATTGATCCAGTAGGAGCTTGTGTTGGCATGAGAGGTTCTAGGGTTCAAGCCGTCTCTGCTGAATTAGGGAACGAAAGAATAGATATAATTATTTATGATGATAATCCTGCTCAACTTGTTATTAATGCATTAGTGCCAGCTAAAGTTGAGTCCATTGTTATGGATGAAGACTCAAGATCAATGGATATAGCTGTTAATCAAGACAATCTTGCTCTTGCAATTGGTTCAAGAGGTCAGAACATTAGACTGGCTTCTAAGTTAGTTGGATGGGAGCTAAATATTGTTAGTAGCGAAGAAGCTGAAGCAAAAGTTAAAGTAGATGAAACTGAATTTTTAGCAAAACTTACATCTAGCTTAGAGGTTTCTGACGAAATAGCAGAACAAATCGCATCCTCAGGATTATCTTCATTCGATGATATAGCATATGCAGATGATGCTTTATTTAAATCCTTCATTGAAGATGATAGTGAAATAACAAGAGTTAAAGGTGCAGCAGAGGACGCTGCTCTTATGGAAGCAATGGGAGCCATAACTGAAGAAGAAGACAATGTTGAATCACTTACTGATTTAAATTTAGAAGAAGAAGACATTCAAAAATTATCTAATAAAGGAATCAAGAACAAGGATGACTTGGCTGAGTTAGCTGTAGATGAATTACAAGACATTATTGAAATCTCCTCAGATAATGCGTCTAAAATGATTATGAAAGCTCGTGAGCATTGGTTTAATTAAAAAATAAAAAGGAATTATATTTTGACTCTTACCGTTAAAGATTTTGCTAAAACTCTAAAAATATCTGATACAGCTCTGATTGAAAGAATGAAGAATGCTGGTTTGTCACATTCAAAAAGTTCAGACGAAATAACAGCATCCGATAAGCAGGCTTTACTCAGATCTCTTAAAGGTGGTAAAAGTACTCCTGCTGCAAAGTCCGTTACATCTGGTTCAGGCATAACTGTTACTTCTAAGGGCAAATCTCTAAAAGAGGGAGATGCTGTAAAAAGTTATTCAGATAACATAGAAGCAAAAAGAGCAGCTGCATCTGAGCAACTAAAAGAGCAGCAACGAAAAAGAGAAGAACAACTAAAAGAAGCGGCAAGATTAAAGCAAGAAGAAATCAAGAAAAGAGACAAATTTAAGAAACCAGATACAGTAAAACCTGCAATTAAAGTTAATGTAAAAGATCAGCTTTCAAGTGCAGTTAATGCTTACAAAAGAAGAGAAGGTTCATTCTCACAAGATTCAAAGCATAAATTTGAAGCTCCTACAGAGGTTATCAAAAAAGACATAGAAGTGCCTACTACTGTTCAAGTTGGTGAATTGGCAAAACTAATGGCAGTTAAAGGTAATGTTGTAGTAAAAAATCTGATGGGTCTTGGCGTTATGGCTACTTTGAATGATGTGATTGACCAAGAAACAGCTATATTGGTTGTAGAGGAGATTGGACATAATGGTATTGCCTTGAAGGAAGAAAACTTCGAAGAAGATCTCGCAAATTTAATTAACTATACAGACGATGCGCAATCTAGATCTCCTGTTATTACCGTTATGGGTCATGTTGATCACGGCAAAACTACCCTTCTAGATTTTATTAGAAAAACTAAAGTTGTTGATGGGGAAGCTGGAGGAATTACTCAGCATATTGGTGCGTATGAAGTTGAAACGTCTAAAGGAAAAATAACATTTATTGATACTCCTGGGCATGCTGCTTTTTCTTCAATGAGAGCAAGGGGAGCAAATACAACTGATATAGTCATTCTTGTAGTTGCTGCTAATGATGGAATTAAGCCACAAACTGAAGAAGCAATTAACCATGCAAAGGCTGCTGGAGTATCTATTGTAGTTGCAATAAACAAGATTGATCTTGATGGTGCTGACGTAGACAAAGTAAAGGGCGACCTTGCCGCAAAAGACCTTGCACCAGAAGACTGGGGTGGAACTACTCAAATGATTCCAGTATCTGCTTTAAAAGGGACAGGTGTTGATCAGCTTTTGGAGAGCGTGTCTTTGGAAGCAGAACTGCTTGAATTAAAAGCACATCATAATGGACCAGCTCAAGGAGTTGTTATTGAATCTGAATTAGATAAATTTAGAGGCTCAGTTGCAACATTTCTAATACAGAACGGAACCCTTAAAGTTGGAGATTTGGTAGCATCAGGAAATGCTATTGGAAAAATAAAGAGCATTATTAATAGTGATGGTTCAAAGATTAAAACAGCTGGACCATCTGCAGCCATAGAGGTACTTGGTTTAAATAACGTTCCCAATGCTGGAGATCAGTTTCAAGTTGTAGATAATGAAAAACAAGCAAGAGAAATAGCTGAATATAGAATTAACAAAGAAAAAGAAAGAAAGCTTTTAAAACAAAAAGATGATAGTGCTGGAGATTTATTTGAGAATCTAGGCCAGGAGTCTTCTAAAAAAATCTTAAATGTCATTGTAAAAACTGATGTTGGTGGAACATGCGAAGCAATCACGGCATCACTTCATGATCTAAGTAACGATCTTGCAAAAGTGAAAATAGTATCAAGTGGTGTGGGTGGTATCTCAGAATCTGATGCAAATTTGGCACTTGCTGTTGATTCAATTATTCTAGGATTCAATGTTCGTGCAGATAACTCTGCAAAGAAAATCATTGAAGACGAATCCATCCCGTTAAGTTATCACAGTATTATTTATGAATTGCTTGATGATGTTAAAGCCAGAATGACTGGATTGTTAGATCCGATTATAAAAGAAGAGATTCTTGGAACTGCCGAAGTTCTTGATGTCTTCAATTCTCCTAAATTTGGTCAAATAGCAGGGTGTAATGTTGTTGAAGGTACTGTACTAAGAAACAGACCTGTAAGAGTTTTACGTGATGAGATTGTTATCTTTGAAGGAGAGTTGGATTCCCTGAGAAGATTTAAAGAAGACGTCAATGAGGTTAAAAATGGTAACGAGTGCGGAATGGGCATTAAAAACTATAAAGATATTAAAGCAGGCGATAAAATTGAAGTCTACGAAAGAAAAGAAGAATTACAGTCAATGTAATAAGCATTAATGCCATCATTAAGATCAGACAAAATATCAGACCTTCTTAGAAAAGAAATTTCTTTAATAATTAACAAAGAGACTAAAGATCCTCGACTTCAAAAGCTAAATATTACTGCTGTAAAAGTTTCCGATGATATTGGCATTGCTACAGTTTTTTATACTATGATCGGCGAATCTATTGAAAAAGAAAAAAGTAGTATCGATAATAAAGTTCTAAAAAAATTCTCTGGAATGGTTCGATCAAAGCTCTCTAAAACAATGCAAATAAGAAGAGTTCCTGTCATTCAATTTCGATTTGATGAAAGCATAGAATACTCAGACAATATTGAGAATTTATTAAGAAATCTTTAATAATGGACGGTTTTCTTTTAGCCTTTAAACAAAAAGGCATCAGCTCAAATCATGTCGTTCAACAAACCAAAAGACTATTATCATTAAAAAAAGTTGGGCACCTTGGTACCTTAGACCCAATGGCAGAAGGTCTTTTGGTTCTGGCTGTAAATAGGGCAACAAGGTTTTCATCATTTTTTTTAGAATCTGATAAAAGATATGAGGCTGAGGTTTCATTTGGAACCAAGACTGATACTGATGATGCTATGGGAGAAGTTATAGAGAGCTCTAGCACTATTCCCAAAGAGTCTGATATAAAACAAGAATTAAATAAATTTCTTGGTGAATCTCAACAGAATCCACCATTTTTCTCTGCTTTAAAGCACAAAGGAAAGCCTTTATACAAATATGCAAGAGAGGGCGAGTTCATTTCAAAACCTCCAAGAAAAATAAATATTTATTCCATAAACAATTTTAGTTACTTTAATAACAGTTGTAGATTTTTAGTGCACTGCTCAAAAGGAACATATATAAGGTCTATAGCAAGAGATTTAGGAGATAATCTTGGCAGTAAAGGACATCTATCCGCCTTAAAAAGAGTTATGCAGGGTGAGTTTGATGTAGAAAAATCAAAAATTCCTAGTGAACTAAATTTAGAAGAGATGGTTTCAATTGAAAGCGCATTTCAGTTTTTTAAAGAAATTAGATTAAAAGAAGAAGAAACAAAAATATTTTCAAATGGTGGAAAGCTTGAGACAGTTAATCAGGAAAATGATTACTATAGAATTTATGATTCTGGTAAAAAATTTCTTGGTCTAGGTTCTATCACAGATAACCAATTAGCACTTAAACGACTTGTTTAAAAGACTAATAAGATATAAGATTCGCACGCTTACTTTAGTTATACGAGGTTTGCATCAATTAATACATGTATAACGAGGATTATAAATATGGCACTTCTATCACAAGAAAAAGAAAAAATTGTTGGAAAATTTCAAAGAGCTGATAACGACACTGGATCTCCAGAAGTTCAAATAGCTTTATTAACTGAAAATATCAATAAACTACAAAGTCATTTTAAAGAACACAAAAAAGACCATCACTCAAGAACGGGTTTAATAAGGATGGTTAATCTAAGAAGAAAGCTTTTAGCATATCTAAAAAGAAAGAACTCAGAAAGTTATGCAGAAGTAATCAAAGAATTAAAGCTTAGAGGTTAATAACAAATATAAAAGAGGAAAATCGTGGAAAATAATAAATTAGAATCTACATCTGTAGAATTTCAGTACGGAAATCAATTAGTAAAATTAGAAACAAATAAAGTAGCAAGACAAACGACTGCAGCAGTCGTTGTAACAATAGGAGATCTTGTAGTTTTAACAACAGTTGTTGCTAGAAAAGAAGCTGATCCAAAGAAGGATTTTTTCCCTTTAGCTGTTTTTTATCAAGAGAAATTTTATGCAACAGGAACAATTCCTGGAGGGTTCTTTAAAAGAGAAGCCAGGCCAACGGAAAGAGAAACTCTGACATCAAGATTAATCGATAGACCAATTCGACCTCTCTTCCCTGAAGGATTTAAAAATGAAGTACAAATATTTTGTACTGTCATGTCATCAGGAAAAGAGCAAAACCCTGATATTGCATCAATGATCGGTGCATCCGCTGCTTTATGCGTTGCAGGAGTTCCATTTGATGGACCAATGGGAGCAGCAAGAGTTGGGTTTGTTGATGGAAACTATGTATTAAACCCATCATATGAAGAATTAGAAGACTCATATCTAGATATGGTTGTTGCTGGAACTGAAAAAGCTGTTCTTATGGTTGAATCTGAAGCTAAAGAGCTTAATGAAGATTTAATGCTAGGAGCTGTTTTATTTGGCCATCAAGAAATGCAGGCTGTAATTAAGGCATGTACAGAGCTTAAAGAAAAAGCTGGTAAAGAAGATTGGGTAGTAAGTTCAGATGAAGAAACTCCAGTTTATTCTGCTGAGTTAACTGAAAAGTACTCTGACCAAATAACTAATGCATTTACTATTAAAGATAAATCAGAAAGAACTGCAGCAATTGGAGTCATTAAAGACAGCATTGTTGAATCTTACCCTGATGCTGATGAAATTCAGCTTGGTAAAATTTTAGGTGCTTTTAAAAATCTTGAGAAAGATATTGTAAGAAAAAATATTTTAAGTAACCAGCCTAGAATAGATGGAAGAGATACCGATACTGTCAGACCAATTTTTATTGAGACTGATGTGTTGCCGAGTGCTCATGGATCATCTCTATTTACTAGAGGTGAAACGCAAGCAATAGTTGTTGCAACCCTAGGGTCATCAAGAGACGCTCAAAGAATAGAATCAATAGAAGGTCAAAGTACTGACAATTTTATGCTTCATTATAATTTCCCTGCATATAGTGTAGGTGAGATTGGTATGCCTTTAGGGCCTAAAAGAAGAGAAATAGGACATGGAAATTTAGCTAAGAGAGCTATAAAAGCAGTACTGCCTGATGTTGAAGATTTCGGCTATACAATGAGAGTTGTATCTGAAATTACAGAATCTAACGGTTCTAGTTCTATGGCTTCTGTTTGTGGCACGTCTTTATCACTAATGGACGCTGGTGTTCCTTTATCTAGTCCGGTTGCAGGTATTGCAATGGGCTTAATCAAAGAAGGCGATGACTTTGCTGTTCTAACAGATATCCTTGGTGATGAAGATCATCTTGGTGATATGGACTTTAAAGTTGCTGGAACTGCTACAGGTATAACCGCTCTTCAAATGGACATAAAAATTCAAGGAATAACTGCTGACATTATGGAGTCTGCTTTAACAAAAGCAAAAACTGCCATTAATCATATCTTAGGAATAATGAATGAAGCGATATCAGCACCAAAAGAGTTATCTGAGAATGCTCCTGCAATGAAAACGTTCATGGTTAATAAAGATAAAATTAAAGAAATCATTGGTAAAGGCGGCGCAGTCATAAAAGGCATGCAAGAGAAAACTGGTGCTACTGTAGATGTTAGTGATGATGGAACTGTATCTGTTTTCGGGCAGAATCAAACATCAATGCAAGAATGCTTAGAAATTATTGAAGGCATCTTGGAAGAGCCTGAATTAGATAAAGTTTATAAAGGAACAGTTGTTAAGATTGTAGACTTTGGTGCTTTTGTAAATATTCTTCCAGGCAAGGATGGATTACTTCATATATCTGAGATTGCTCATGAAAGAACAGAAGATGTAAGTAAAGTTCTATCAGAAGGGCAAGAGCTTGATGTAAAACTTATTGGCTTCGATAGAGGCAAGATGAAATTATCTGTTAAAGCTTTAGTAGCCAAAGAAGACACGAAAGATGAAATAGTAGAGGAAGGTAAAGAAGAAGATTAATACTATTCATTTTTAGAAATATAAAAAACCCAAAAAGTCAAATTTTTGGGTTTTTTTTTATTCACATGATTTGCTCCCTAATGTTTTTTATGTTTCTATAGAATCTGCAAAACATATAAAAAACCTAATAGGGGGGTAACATTATGGATAATGCATGGAGAATGATAGGCGACTTAGTTAGTAATTTAACTAGTGTCATAGTAGGGATTTTAGGACTAGGAATCGTCGGAAGCTTAGCTTTTGGTGACATGCTAGGACTTGACGTAATTGGTAACATAACTTCACTAGTTGAATCGTTAGCTACTAATGGCGTTGTTGGACTTCTTGTTCTAGCAGTTCTTATGAGCCTAGTTAAGTCATAATACTTAACATTTTGTTAGGAAGGGCTTAGGCCCTTCTTAACTTTAAATAAAAATATGAATTTTAAAATCACACTAGCCAGCCTCACCACCTTTTTAAATAAAGTAACTAAACTATTAATACCATTAGTAGTTGTTTCACTGCTTCTTGGTATAATTTTTGGCCCAGACACTCCGTTTGTTGGAGATGTTTATAATAATGTATCAAGTATACTTAATATGCTTGGAGAAGATTCTCTCCTTGTTTTAGTAGCTATTATTATTATTCTTGGTTACCTAAAAAAAGATTAAGTTAGAATAAATCCTCTAACTTAATATTCAAAGATAATTCTTTTAAATACAGCTATGTTTATAGTTGCTTCAACTTTATTTTCTTTTTTACAGTAATGGTGGCTATGGGTGGAATTGAACCACCGACCCCAGCGTTATGAGTGCTGT
>ERZ1046568.220-NODE-220-length-48844-cov-15.274283_pt1 | contig 48844 bp, 33 predicted proteins | sample MGYA00383092_ERZ1046568 | MGnify/ENA primary metagenome ERZ1046568 (study PRJEB29581, sample SAMEA5548362) | metagenome | biome: marine; feature: coastal; material: water | depth 1 m | study: Short-term variability in the microbial, nano- and picoplankton... | reverse complement strand
CAAACATAGTATAGGTTCCGTAAAAAGATAAGGTTTCAGCATTTGACCAACCATAGCCAGATTGTGGGTCACCCATAATAACAGGTGCAGCCAAAAATAATGTAAGTATTGCTCTCATACCGTAGTATGAAAATCGTTCCCACATCTCTACAAAAAATAAAACATATAGTCCAACAGGGTGTCCAAAAAGTTCTTTCTGATGTGGTAATTTAGCTGTATTACTCATAAATTATCTATTTATTTAATTCGTTATTTAAATTTTCTTCGATGAAATTTGTCATTTTTGTAAACAGATTTAATCGTGTATTTCTACCCCTGTAAATTCCATGAGTTCTATCTGGAACAATAAACATATCAAATTGCTTGTTTGCTTCAATTAAAGAATTTATCATTCTAAAACTATTTTGTACATGCACATTGTCGTCCCCAGTTCCATGCACTAATAAGTATTTTCCTTTTAGTTTATCGGCATGATTTATTGGAGAGTTTTCATCATAACCGCTCGCATTTTCTTGCGGAGTTTGCATATATCGTTCTGTATACACAGAGTCGTAAAAACGCCAAGAAGTAACTGGTGCAACTGCAATGGCTGTGGTAAAAATATCATTTCCTTTTAATATGCAGTTTGTACTCATAAAGCCACCATAAGACCAACCCCAAATTCCTATATTTTTATTATCAATATAAGACAGTTCCGCTAACTTTTTTGCTGCTGATATTTGATCTTCAACTTCAAATTTACCCAATTCTTTTTGAGTAATTTTTTTAAATTTTGCCCCTTTAAAACCAGTTCCACGTCCATCTACACAAACCACAATAATTCCTTTTTGAGCTAACATATTATGCCAGTAATCATTAGCCCCATTCCATGTGTTTGATACTTGTTGAGAACCTGGCCCAGAATATTGAAACATTAATAATGGATACTTCTTGTTTTCATCAAAATCTAAAGGTTTTAGCATCCACATGTTTAAGTCATTTCCATTAATGTTAATTGTTGAAAATTCTTTGGGACTCATTTTGTATTCAGATATTTCTTCTTTTAAACGAGCATTGTCTTTTATCACTTTTAATAATTTTCCTTTACCAGAAAAAAGAGAATAAATTGGAGGCATTTCAGCTGATGAATATGTATTAATAAAGTAGTTCAAGTTTTTACTAAAAGCAGCAGTATTTTGTCCTTCATTATTACTTAATAGCTTTTTATTTCGTCCTTTTAAACTAATAGAATAAACACCTCTGTTAATAGATCCGTTTTCTACAGATTGATAATAAATAGTTTTTTTATTTTCGTTAAAGCCATAGTATTTAGTTACTTCCCAATTTCCTTTTGTAATTTGATTGATTAGTTTTCCACTAAAGTTATAATGATATATATGATTGTAACCATCTTTTTCGCTTGTCCAAATAAAGCTATTGTCTGCTAAAAAAGTAAGATTATCTGTAATGTCAATATAAGCCTTGTCTGTTTCATTCAATAATAAAGTAGCACTGCTCTTTAAAGCATCTACTTTATGTAATTTTAAACTATTTTGATGACGATTCAAAGTCGTTGCAACTAAAATATCAGCATCGTTAGACCATTTAATTCTCGGGATGTATTCATACTCTCCCAAAGAAATTTTCTTTGTATTTTTTGAAGAAAGAGTATACATATGTAAAGTTACGTCTGCATTTTTTTCTCCTGCTTTTGGGTATTTAAAGACTTGTTGTTCAGGATACAAATCTTTTCCAACTATATCCATTGAAAACGTTGGAACCTCAGTTTCATCAAAACGTAAGAAGGCTAAGTAATCTCCAGTGCTGTTCCATTCAAAGGCTCTTACAAAGGCAAATTCTTCCTCGTAAACCCAATCTGTAATACCGTTAATAACATGATTCTTTTTTCCATCATTTGTAACCTGCGTAATTTTGTTTGATGATAGATTTTTTATGAAAATGTTATTGTCTTTTGCATACGCTACATTTCTATTGTCCGGAGAAAAAACAGGTTCCTGAATTTTTTCATCAATTAAAGTTACTTTTTGTGAAGCAATATCATAAGCATAATAAGTCCCCTTCTCAGAATAACGATATATTCCTTCAAAGTTAGTTCCTAAAATTAGTTTTGTTTCATCATTATTAAAACTATACGAAGAGAAACTGTTTAAACCCTCTAAATCTCCACTATTTACAATAGTTTCTACTTTTTCTAGTGTTTTGTAGCTGTATTTATCTAAGGATACAGTTCTCGTTTTTCTATCATAATCTAAGACTGCATAAAAGTCCCCATTCATAGAATTTAAAGAATTCATTCTTTCTGCATAAAATGTTCCGTTCCAGATTTCTTCTATGGTAATTTCTTTGGTCTGTGAGGTGTATTGTGAGTTTGTTTGTGCAATTATTTTGCAATTAATAAAAAGTATTATTGCGACGAAAATAGGTATGTGCTTCATTCAGACTTTTTTTTGATAAAACTTTGCCAAGTTTACGGAAAAATCAGCAAAAAAAGCGTTAAAAAAGGAGAAAACTTGAATATTTACTAATGTTTTACCCGTTTCACTTATCTTTGTTCTTGATAGTAATATACCCCATTAAATGAGTAAACTTATTTCCGGTTTTTCTAAGTTAACAAAAGATGAAAAAATTACATGGTTAACAGAAAATTATTTCCATAATCATATAGAAAATGAGACTGTTATAAAGCAATATTGGAATAGCAATATCGATTTACAACAACTTCATGATGATTTTATAGAAAACACAATTTCTAATTTTTATATGCCTTTTGGCGTTGCTCCAAACTTTGTTATAAATGATAGAGCGTACGTCGTTCCTATGGTTGTAGAAGAAAGCTCTGTGGTGGCAGCAGCTTCTTTGGTGGCAAAATATTGGAGTACAAGAGGAGGTTTTAAAACTAAAGTAATTAGCACAACAAAAATAGGGCAAGTCCATTTTATGTTTGCAGGTGACAAAACTGAAATAGAGAAGTACTTTAATAAAAGCAAACCTGAATTATTCGCAGCCACGGCCTCCATTACAAAGAATATGAATAAACGTGGCGGCGGAATTTTAGATATAAAATTAGTAGATAAGACAGATAAATTAGAAAATTATTACCAATTGCATGTCACTTTTGAAACGAAAGATTCAATGGGAGCAAATTTTATAAATTCTTGTTTAGAAGCGATTGGTAAAAAATTTGAAAGAGAAGATATAGAAATTGTAATGAGTATTCTTTCTAATTACGTTCCGGAATGTTTGGTGAGGGCAGAAGTGAGCTGTAAGATTGCGGAATTAGGAGGAGAGAACCCGCAGAAGTTTGCAGAGAAATTTCACCAAGCAGTAAAAATTGCAGAGGTGGAGCCTTACCGAGCTGTAACTCATAATAAAGGAATTATGAATGGAATTGACTCTGTTGTTTTGGCAACAGGTAATGATTTTAGGGCTATAGAAGCTGGTGCGCACGCGTATGCTTCAAGAAATGGTCAATATTCTAGTTTGTCTTATTGTGATATTTCGAATGGAATTTTTAAATTTTGGATTGAAATTCCTTTAGCATTGGGAACAGTAGGTGGTTTAACTAGTCTACATCCGATGGCAAAATTGTCTTTAGAAATGTTACAAAAGCCATCTGCCCAAACTTTAATGCAAGTAATGGCAGCAGTGGGATTAGCGCAAAATTTTGCGGCTTTACGAGCCTTAACAACAAAAGGAATTCAGCATGGACACATGAAAATGCATCTGCAGAATATCTTAAATCAATTTAAGGCAAGTGACGAGGAAAAAGCAATAATTACCGCTTATTTTGATAAAAGAACAGTTACACATTCTGCTGTGGTAAATAAAATAGATTCTTTAAGAAAACCTAAAACGAATTGGATTGATTTTTTAGATAAGAATTTAGTATCCTCTAAATTATTACAAATAAAAAAAGATATTAGTCCTCTTTTTGGAAAAATGAATGGGCAACAAATGATAGAGCATTTAAGTTTTGTGCTTCAGATTTCTAATGGTATGGTTGATGCTGATTGCCATGTTTCTATCGAGAAATCATCAAAAAGAAAACCGTTTTTAGATACAGATGGAGAGCTACAGATTGGTTTTAAAGCATCAATGTTATCTGAAGAGCCAAATGAATTAGAGTTTAATTCTATTGAGGAGGCTATCAATGATTTGTGCGCTCAAATAGATAACTTTAAAACTCACTTTGAAACTGTAAAAGCTGAAAATCATCCGTTTTTTGGGGAGTTAGATTTTAAATATTGGCAGAAATTTCACGTAAAACATTTTACGCATCATTTTAAACAATTTGGTTTAATATGATGAATTATTATTCTAATGGAAAACTTTTATTAACAGGAGAATATCTTGTTTTAGACGGAGCTAAATCATTAGCTATTCCTACAAAGTTTGGTCAAGATTTAATTGTTGAAAAGATTAAAGAATCACAAATTATTTGGGGAAGTTTTACGCATAAAGGTGAGTGTTGGTTCGAAGCTGCTTTTGACCTGAAAAAACTGCGTTTAGTAAATTGTAGGTTTAATTCTGAAAAAGAAGGTAATGCAGATGTTATAGCCGAAACCTTGTTAAGTGTTTTAAGAGAAGCAAAAGATTTAAACCCTGAATTTTTAAATTCTGAAAATGGATTTCTTGTGAAAACAAATCTTACCTTCCCAAGAAATTGGGGTTTAGGAACCTCATCAACTTTAATAAATTCTATTGCTTCTTGGGCAAAAGTAGATGCTTTTAAATTGTTATGGAATTCCTTTAAAGGAAGTGGTTATGATATAGCTTGTGCTCAAAATAATACCTCAATTTTTTATCAAATAGAGAATAAAAAACCTGTTGTGAATCAGGTAGAATTTAATCCTGTTTTTAAGGAAAAATTGTTTTTTGTACACTTAAATAAGAAACAAAATTCAAAAGAAGGAATAGCGAAGTTTAGAGAAAGTAATATTAATTTCGATCAAGAAATAAAAAGAATTTCAGCGATCTCTAATGCGTTTTTAAACGCGAATACATTAGAATATTTCGAAAGTTTAATTGTTGAACACGAGAGAATCATAAGTTCAATTGTAAAGCTGAAACCAGTAAAAGAAAAGTTATTTCCAGATTATTTCGGTGAAATAAAAAGTTTAGGAGCTTGGGGAGGAGATTTTGTTTTGGTAACAGGAAACTCAGAAACACCGGAGTATTTTAAAAATAAAGGCTTTGAAACAATCCTTGCGTATTCAGAAATGATTTTATCATAAAAGTTTTAATTCGCATCTTTATAGATTTTACAATTAATGGCTAAATGTTTACTCGAATATTTCTGAAAAAAAAGTAGGTTTTTGAGAAGACAGAAAAATAAAAAATGAACAAAGTAATAATTATTGGAGGTGGTGCAGCAGGGTATTTTACAGCGATAAATGCAAAAGAAAATAATCCTGAATTAGATATTACTATTCTCGAAAAAGGGAAAGATGTTTTACAGAAAGTAAAAATTTCTGGCGGAGGTAGATGTAATGTTACACATGCGTGTTTTGAGCCAAAAGAGTTAGTTAAATTTTATCCAAGGGGAGAAAAAGAATTGTTAGGACCTTTTCATAAATTTATGACAGGAGATACTTTTGAGTGGTTTGAAAATAGAGGTATCCCTTTAAAAATTGAAGGTGATAACCGAGTGTTTCCCGAGGCAAATACAAGTCAGGCAATTATAGATTGTTTTCAGAATGCTGTTGATGATCTAGGGATTAAGGTGTTGAAAAACTGCGGTGTAAATTCGGTTTCTCAGCAAAAAGATAAGTGGGTTGTTAACACAAAAAAACAAGTTTTTGAAGCAGATAAATTAGTAATTGCTGCGGGTAGTTCGAAGAAAGTATGGGATTTGTGTGAAACCTTAGATCATGCTATCGTAGTTCCTGTGCCTTCATTATTTACTTTTAATATTAATGATAAAAGGCTTGTTGATTTATTAGGGACCTCTGTGCCAAATGCAACTGTAACTATTTCTGGTACGAAGCTAGAAGCATCAGGGCCTCTTTTAATTACGCATTGGGGTATGAGTGGGCCGGCAGTTTTAAAGCTTTCTGCCTTTGGGGCAAGAATTTTAGCAGACAAAAATTACCAATATAATGTAGAGGTAAACTGGTTGTCTAGACCAACTGATAAAGTATTAAATGTACTCCTAAACTTAAAAAAGAAAGAACCTCGTAAAACAGCAATTTTAAAATCTCCATTTGCCGAGGTTTCTAAAAGGTTGTGGGAACGTTTTGTTACAGCGGCGGGTATAAAAGGAAATCAAAACTGGGCAGATTTAAAAACTCTTCAGTTAGAAGACTTGGCAAATCAATTAACTAAAGGAGTTTTTAATGCCAACGGAAGAACTACTTTTAAAGATGAATTTGTTACCGCTGGAGGAGTCGATTTAAAAGAAATTAATTTCAAACGTTTCGAAAGTAGGAAACATAAAAATCTATTTCTTGTTGGTGAAATATTAAATATTGATGCAGTAACTGGTGGTTTTAATTTTCAAAATGCTTGGACAGGTGGTTACATTTGTGCAGAGGCTTTAGCAAATACTTAAAAATAAATTATGGCAAAAACAGAATCTAATGAGTTTAAAGTGGGTAAAATAGCGCCTGACTTTAATTTAATGAATACAGTCGATAACAAATATTATGCTTTAAATGATTTAAAAGGGGATAAAGGAACCTTAATCATGTTTATTTGTAATCATTGTCCTTTTGTAATTCATGTAAATGAAGAACTTATAAAAATGGCAAATGAATATCAAAATAAAGGAATACAATTTATCGCAATTAGCAGTAATGATGTTGTAAATTATCCACAAGATGCACCTCATTTAATGAAGAAATTAGCGCATGATTTGGCATATCCATTTCCGTATTTATATGACGAAACACAAAATGTTGCCAAAGCTTATGATGCAGCCTGTACACCAGATTTTTATCTTTTTGATGGTGATCTGAAATCAGTTTATCATGGTCAAATAGATGATTCTAGACCAGAAAATGGAAAGTCTGTTACAGGCAAAGATATGAGAAAAGCTATGGATAATTTATTACAGCATAAATCTGTTTTAGAAAACCAAAAGCCAAGTATTGGTTGCGGTATAAAGTGGAAATAACTAAATTAAAATAACAGTAAAAAAAATCGCTAAGTATAGTCTCAGCGATTTTTTTTGAAGTTTAGTTTTTAACAACCAACTATGTAGGTTATATTTTCTCAAATACGAGAGCTTCGGTATAATCTCCAATAAATTCAGTGTTATCAGAATAAAAAACCATTCTATCTTCTGTTAATTCCGCTAAATAATACTCGCTAATAAAACAGGTTTTATAATCATATTGACCATCTTTTTGAATCATACAATCTTTAAAGAGTAATTGTACTGTTTGTTCATTTTCGGTAAAAATTACTTTAGCTTCAAAGCTCTCACTATCGCTTATTTCACCATAACACATTTTATTTCCAAGGGTAACTTCTATATCTTCAATTCCTGGCTTAAAAGTGTATTTGTCGTCACTTAAACATTCAGTACTTAAGAGAAAACCATCATCATTATCGTAAGAAGAAATTACTTCTGAGATTCTCCAGGTTGTTCCATTTGAGCCCTGAATGGTTTCTATAACGGATTGATTAAATAAAGGAATTGATTTTTTTTGATTTAAGGCGTCTTCTTTTGAATGACAAGCAACAAAAAATATACTTGAAATTATTGTAAGCATTAACAAATAAATAATTTTTCTCTCTTTCATAGCTTTTTTTGATAAAATATTATTGCAATGTTTAGACGTTTATTTTTATGAATTGTTACATAAAAATTAGGCTTATTTAAAAAACGTTTCTAATCTTTTGAAATTGAATAATATGCGATATATGGTAAATTATCTCCTCCAATATACAAGGTGTTTTTATTTTGTTTCACAGCTCCAGCTTCTGGGATAATTTTGCCAGAATCATCAAACAAAGCTGAAATAATTTTTCCCTTTTCGGATACGTTTAAAATCATACCAAAAGCTTCTTGTTTTGGTTGTAAAAACTCTGGAAGACCAAAGGTTACTTTTTTCATGAATTTTTTAGAGTGAATTTTGTCTAACATATCATTTCTTACAGTAGAAAATCCAAGCCAAAAACTGCCGTTTTCTCTTATGGATATTCCATTTGGAAAACCAGGTAAATTATCCATAAAAATTTCTTTAGTTCCTTTTTTATCTCCTTTTAACCAGTATTTTAACACTCTATATTTTGACGTTTCTGTGAGTAGTAAGAAGTCTTCATTTTTAGATAAAACAACGCCGTTGCCAAAATAAGTGCCATCTATTAAAGTTGAAACTTTATTTGTTTTTGGGTCGTATTTATATAAACCCCCATCTTCTTTTAATTCCATAATTAATTTTCTACCAAATTTTACATTGTAGGCTGATTTATGGGAAGTATTGGAAAAATATATATTTCCGTTTGAGGCAATATCTAATCCATTTGGAATTAAGAACTCTCTTCCCTTTTCATCTTTTTTTGCTAAAACTGTAACTTGTTTTTGAGGAGATATACTGATAAGGCCTTCTTTATGACTTAAGGCGATTAAGTTGTTGTTTGCATCAAAATGCAATCCTGCAACCCACGAATTTGCATCGTAGTAAATTTCTACTTCTCCGTTAGATACAATTTTTAATATTTTACCATCACTAAAATCATTCTCTGCAACATGAACTCCACAATACATATTTCCTTCATTATCAAATAATATATCTTCAGGGCCATACCATCCTTTTAAGTCTATTTTTTGAGAAGATAATAACTCTTTGTTTAATTTTAGATTGTCTGTAAACTTAGGTTTTGCAGGAGGCTGCCATGAATTAGGTTTAATACCACAAGATTTAAAAGATATGGTGAATAAAGTTAAGAGTGCTAGGAATACCCAAAGTTTTCTCTTATTTTTTGATTTTTTTTTAACTGTCATAATTATAGTATTTATAATGAATGACAAAATTCTATCTAAAGATTAACAAACTGGTTTACATAGGTAAAGAAATAATTTTGGCTATTCTTTGAGTAATTTATTTCTTAGTCTACTTAATTGTGTGGCTGTAATTCCTAAATAAGATGCAATATGATATTGAGGAATCTTTTGCTCTAAGTTAGGAAAGCTTTTTTTGAAGAGTACATATCTTTCTGTAGCATTTAGTAAGGCCATTTCTAGTTCTTTCCTTTCTTTTTCTAGAAAATAATATTCAGCTATTTTTCTTCCAAGCTTTTCAAAATCGTGAAATTTTTCAAATAATTTTTTTATATCAGAGTATTTTGCCTCCCAAAGTGTACATTTAGAGAGTGCTTGTTGAGGTATTTTGTTTCTTTCATTTGATAGTAAAGATGAGTATGCGCCAATTAAACTAGCGTCTACAAAAAATTGTTTGTTGTACTCTTTTGCTTCTTTATTTGTAAAAAAAGCTCTAAGAATTCCTTCTTCTAAAAAAGCAATTTTTTTTGCATGCACATTTTCCTTCACAAAGAAATCTCCTGGAGATAATTCAACTTTTGTAAACAAAGGAAAAACCTCTTTCCATGTTTCTTCAGATAATTCTGATATTGAATTTAAAAAAATCTTTAAACGATTCATCTTAGTCTTTTATTTCAGTAGTTTATTGGTTGTTATGCAATTTCACCTCTCTCTGGTTTTAAAGCATCTCTATATGTTTTCATATCTTTTTCATCGACTGTAATAAAGGCAGAACATAACATCGGATTTTTTTCCTGAATCTCAATTTCATGAAAGTTAAGTTTTTCAATTATTGCAAATTCTTTTAAATGAATTGTATGATGTTTTGCTGTTTTTTTGGCATCAGGCCCTCTAAAATCCCACAATAATTTTATTTTTCTATTCATTGTTTTAATTATTTATAAAGAGAAACAGGTTTCCGGTTTCAAAAGTAATTTTAATTTTATTTTCCTTGGCTTTATTTCTTGTTCCAATGCGTTTTCCAAAAACTAAATCTTCTTTATTTAATTGGTATTGTAGTCCTTCTGTAGTTATCTTTTCTGCTGAAGGAAATGGAATTAAAGAAACAACTTTATTTTTACAATTAGTAATAGTTGTGCTTTTATCAGCTAAATAATAACATCCAAAATTATCAAAAAAAGTAAGTTTTAGTTTTTTTTTCCATTGAATGGCAGTGTGCAGATTTCCTAAAAAGTGGTCTTGCTCTTTTCCACTTGCCCCATAAACATCAATTTGGTTATAACCTTTGTCAAATAAAATTTGAAGTATTTTATCAAAATCTGTTAAATCTTGATTTGGAGTTTGAATTACTTCAAAGTTTTTAGGAATAGTTTCAAGAGAATCAAAATCACCGGAAATAAAATCTGTTTTAATATTATTTTTTTTTAAATATTGATAAGCGCCATCAGTTGCGCAAATCAAATCATAATTAGAAATATTTGGGACTATACTCGGAGGCAAGCCATTTAACAACAAAAAAACTTTTTTAGTTTTCATTTGCTACAAAAATACAAACAAAAAAGCATCATTTTAAAATTTTAAAAAGGATGCCTTTTGGGGATTGATCTAGATTTTAATTTGTGCTATATTAAAATCGTAATTTATCTTTCTTTTTAGATGTTTTTTAAGAGGTTCTAAATCATTTTTTTTTTTTCTTTGTAAGCCTTTGTTACTTTTTTAAGTTCATCTTTATTTATATATTCATTCCCCGTTTTTTGGGCGTATGAAAATATTGCACAAGTAAAAAGTGAAATATAGATTATTAAATTAATCATGTTTTTCTAATTTAATAGGTGTAGCTAATAATTTATTAAGTATTGCAACTTAAAAAATCAAAAATTATTTTTACGACAGCTTACAGGGATTATGCAGTTGATGGTTTTAAATTAGAAGCAGTTGATTATTTATTAAAACCGATTGCTTACGATAGGTTTTTGGAGGCCATTAAAAAGGTTGATTCAACAGATAAAGTAGAGATAATAAGTACTTTTATGTTTGTAAGATCAGATAGAAAAATGGTTAAAGTAGATTTTGAACATATTTTTTATGTAGAAAGTTTAAGTGATTATGTAAAAATAATTACAACAGACAATACAATCATTACAAGAGAAACCATAACGAATTTAGAAGAAAAGCTCAATAAGAATTTCATTCGAATTCATAGGTCTTATTTAGTTCCGCTAAATAAAATCACCTCCTATACAAATGAATTTATAGAAATTAATAAAAAAGCGCTTCCCATAAGTAGGAGTTATAAAGAATCCGTTTTACAAAAATTAGCACAAGTATAGTGTAAACTTTATCTTTGTAATAAATTTAAAAACTTTGAATACAGCTCATTTTTTAGTAAAATCCGATTTAAAATTTGTTGATAAATCCACTTATACATGGCAAACTCCAAGTAATATTGCGTTGGTTAAGTATTGGGGAAAGAGTAATCCTCAAATACCAAAAAACGCTTCGATTAGTTTTACATTAAACAATTGTCATACAATTACTACCATCGAATTTGATAAAAAAGAGAAGGCTGACGTAGTCGAATTCGATTTATTTTTTGAAGGAAAACAAAAGGATACGTTTAAACCAAAGATCGCTGAGTTCTTTGCAAGAATACAAGAATATTGTCCTTACATTTTTGAATATAAAATGATTATCAATTCAGAGAATTCTTTTCCTCATTCTAGCGGAATTGCTTCATCTGCCAGTGGATTAAGTGCAATTGCAAGGTGTTTAATGAGTTTAGAAAATGAATTAAATTCAGAGTTGACAGAAGAATATATTAACAAAAAAGCATCTTTCTTGGCAAGATTAGGTTCTGGAAGTGCTAGTAGAAGTATAGAAGGTCCATTGGTGGTATGGGGAAATCATCCAGAAATAGAGGGAAGCTCAGATTTATTTGGCGTGAGATTTCCTTATAAGGTACACACTGTTTTTGAAAATTATCAAGACGCAATACTTTTGGTTGATAAAGGGGAAAAACAAGTTTCTAGTTCGGTGGGGCATAATTTAATGCACAATCATCCATATGCAGAAAATCGTTTTACTCAGGCTAATGAAAACTTGACTAAAATATCCAAGATTCTTCAAAATGGAGATGTCAAAGCATTTGTTAGTTTAGTAGAAAGCGAAGCACTTACTTTACACGCAATGATGATGACAAGTAATCCATATTTTATACTAATGAAACCAAATACTCTCGAGATTATTAATCGTATTTGGGAATACAGAAATCAAAACGATAGTAATATTTGTTTTACTTTAGATGCAGGTGCAAATGTTCATGTTTTGTATCCTGAATGTGAAAAAGTATCTGTGAATCAATTTATTGAAAATGAGCTATCTCAGTACTGCCAGAAAAATCATTATATTTGTGATAGTGTGGGTTTTGGAGCAAAAAAAATGTAAAAACCTCAGTTAAAAAATCTTACATGAAAACTTTCACAAATTTTATATTTCTATTGACTTTTCTTTTGTCGTTATCTTTGTATTCGCAAAAAACAATTTGGCTAGATGTTGATCTGAAAGAGACAAATAAAATAAATTCGGTTTATTATAAAGTTATTTCTGAAGATAAAAAGAAAGAAAACTATTTTTACAAGAGTGGTAATATATTTAGAAAGTTAAATTATTCAAAACGAAGGCCTATTGATAATTTCTCCGAATTTTATGAAACAGGTGAGTTAAAAACTTCTGGAAAATTTGAAAATGGTTTAAAAGAAGGTATCTGGAAAATATATTATAGAAACGGAAAAATTAAAGAAAAAGGAAAATATAAAAATGGTGATAAGGTTGGTATTTGGAAGTCTTATTATAAAAACTTTTAAAAAAACCATGTTATATAAAATTTGTATTTTTGTATCAAATTGAAAGAAAAATGAAAGGACCCCTATTTTATGCTAAAATTCTACTCTTTGGAGAGTATGGAATCATAAAAGATTCTAAAGGTTTAGCAATTCCATTTAACACTTATAGAGGAGCTTTAAAATCTTCTCAAGATTTATCAGGAAATCGTGAAGTTTCAAATAAAAACTTGAAGCATTTTTATGAACACTTAGCTTCATTAGATACAGATTTAGTTTCTTTTAATTTAAAGTGTTTAAAAACGGATATCGAAAACGGAATGTATTTCGATTCTTCTATCCCACAAGGTTATGGTATTGGTAGTTCTGGTGCTTTAGTAGCTTCAATCTATGATAAATATGCTTATGAAAAAATTACTGTTTTAGAGAACTTAACCAGAGAAAAGTTGTTAAACCTAAAAGATGTTTTTTCTTTAATGGAATCTTTCTTTCATGGTCAAAGTTCAGGATTAGATCCTCTAAATAGTTACTTGAGTTTGCCTATTTTAATTAACTCGAAAGATAATGTAGAGCCTGCAGGAATTCCTTCACAGAAAAAAGGAAAAGGGGCTGTGTTTTTGTTGGATTCTGAACAAATTGGAGAAACAGAGCCAATGGTTAACATCTTTATGAATAAGATGAAAAACGAAGGGTTTAGAAAAATGATTAGCGAAGAGTTTTCAATAATAACAGATGCCTGTATTGAAGATTTTTTAAAAGGTAATGTAAAATCTTTATTTTGTAATGTAAAATCATTATCTCAAATAGTTTTAAAGAACTTTAAACCGATGATACCTGATGCCTTTCATAAAGTATGGGAAAACGGTATTAGAAGTAATGATTATTACTTAAAACTTTGCGGCTCTGGCGGAGGAGGTTATATTTTAGGTTTTGCTGAAGATTATGAAAAAGCCCAAAAAAGTTTGAAAGATTATAGGTTAGAATTGGTTTATAGATTTTAGCTTTATGTTAAGCTTTAAGTTAAAGAGAGTCATTTTAAAGTTTTTAAGTTTGCTCTCGGTTATTAGGGGATATAATATTCTAGTTTTAGTTTTAGCACAGTATTTAGCTGCTATTTTTATTTTTTCACCTAAAAAATCTCTCTCTTATATTGTTTTCGACATAGATTTACTTTTTATTATTTTAGCCACTATTTGTGTAGTGGCTGCAGGCTACATTATCAATAACTTTTATGATGTAAAAGTTGATAGAATCAACCGACCACTAAAAGCAGGGTTAGATGATTACGTAAAGCAAGCAACTAAATTAAAATTGTATTTTCTTTTAAATGTTTTAGGTTTTATTTTTGGGTTTCTAATTTCAGTAAAGGCGGCCTTATTTTTTGCTCTTTATATTTTTGCTATTTGGTTATACTCGCATAAGTTAAAAAAACACCCACTTATTGGTCTTATTTCGGCTACTGTACTTACAATTCTTCCTTTCTTTGCAGTATTTGTGTATTTTAAAAATTTCTCAAAGATAATTTTTGTGTATGCTATTTTCTTGTTTTTATTACTAACGGTAAGAGAGTTGCTTAAAGATTTACAGAATATGAAAGGGGCTATAGTGAATGATTATGACACTTTTCCTATTTTTTATGGAGAGAAAAAGACAAAACAATTATCAATATTTCTATTAACATTAACACTTTTTCCAATAGGAATTTTGTTGCGTGATCCTTCATTAAGTTATATCAGATACTATTTTTATTTTGCTTTAATTGTTTTAGTTTTTTTAGGGTTTTATTTATGGAACTCAACAAAAACTAACCAATATAGAATAATGCATAATGTTTTGAAAGTGTTATTGTTAGTAGGGGTTTTTTCTATAATTTTTATTGATAAATCTATTATCATAGAAAAGTTAATAGACAGATTGAATTAAGGTTTTTTATACTTACTTTTGCAGAAATTATAATAAATAATGAAGTCAGATAGAAACTCGTCGAGAGGACGACAAGAAGGAAAGAAAAGTAAACCATTAAGCAGAAAAAGTTTTAAAAAAACTTTTTCTAAAATTAAAGAGGCGCCAAAATCAGATGAATCTTCTGGAATTCGTTTAAATAAATACATTGCAAATTCAGGAGTTTGTTCTCGAAGGGAAGCTGACACTTATATTGAGCACGGAAGTGTTGAAGTAAATGGTAAGCTAGTAACGGAAATGGGTTATAAAGTGCAGCCAGATGATGTTGTTCGTTTTGATGGAACTTCTATTACACCTGAGCAAAAAAGATACATTTTACTGAATAAACCTAAGAACTACATCACAACTATGGATGATGATAGAGGTAGAAAAACAGTAATGGAATTGGTTGCAAATGCATCCAAAGAAAGGATATATCCTGTAGGTAGATTAGATAGAAATACAACTGGTTTATTGTTGTTTACCAATGATGGGGATTTAGCAAAGAAGTTAACACATCCAAAGCATAATGTTCGTAAATTATACCATGCTTCTTTAGATAAAAAGTTAGACTTAAGAGATTTAGAGAAGTTAAGAGGTGATGTTATAATTGAGGGTAGAAAGGTATTTATAGATGCAATTTCTTATGTTGATGGTCAACCAAAATCAGAAATAGGTATCGAAATTCACTCAGGTAGAAATAGAATTGTGCGTAAGATTTTTGAACATGTTGGTTATAAAGTTAACAAATTAGATAGAGTGGTTTTTGCAGAATTAACTAAGAAAAACTTACCGAGAGGTAGATGGAGGGAGTTAACGAATTTAGAAGTAACAAATCTTCATACTATGAAATAAAGTAATTAAAAATCCAGCTTAAAGCTGGATTTTTTTATGCTTTTTTTACAGAAACAAGAAAACGAATGCTACTGCAAATAAAATTTTATTCTTTGGAATAATAACTATAGGCTAATAAGAGTAGAATCGAATTGTTTACTTATCTCATCTCGAATTTATTTTTTAATTACCATTTGTATTTTTGTATTCGTTTTATGCATATACTTGAAAAGATAAATTCCAGCTGATAATAAAGACGTGTCAATTCTGTTTTCTCCTTCTTTTAAAGAATATGTATTTAAAATGCTACCTGTTATATCATAGATATTTAGTTGTAATGGAAAATAACTATCGATAATATAGTAATTACCTAATGGGTTTGGATATGTTTCAATGTTACTTAAACGAAAAATATCTGCACTCAATGTTCCATCTATTATTATGGTGGCTATATTACTTTCTGCACTTCCGTCAGATGCTGTAAAAGTAAAACTATCTGTTCCTGTATAAGAAGCATCGGCTTTATAAGTGGCAATGTTTTCGTCTATTGTTACAGACCCATGATTAGGTTGGTCTTGTATGCTAAATGTAAGTTCGCTATTATCAATATCAGAGGCATTTAATGTGACTATTCCATTCTTTTCTTCATCTATAGTGATTTGCCCGTCTTCTGCAACAGGAGCATCATTTTCAGCACTTACAGATATCGTTAAGGTGGCTGTAGAGGTTAATTCTCCGTCCGTGAGCTCGTATGTAATGATTTCTGTTCCATAAAAATTTTCCTCAGGTGCATACTTAATTTGCTTTCCATCTGATGAGATTGAGATGTCAGATTCAGTTCGGTCAGAACTAAAACTGGTAATTGTTAGGTTGTCATCATCCTCATCTAAATCATTTGAAGTTATATTAATTGGCGTGCTATCAGAATCTTCTGAAAGGGTATATTCATCGTTTACTGCAACTGGGGCATCATTGATGTCTTTAACATTTACCGTAAATACTTTTGAAAAAGATAATCCACCCTGATCTAAAGCGGTAATTTTTACACTTAAGGTTTGAAATTCATGAAAAGAAACAGTTTGAGTTAATTTTAATTTATTATTTAAGATTTCAAATTTTTCATAATTTCCATATTGAGAATCAATCTCTAAACTATGAGAATCTATTAAATCGGGGTCATTCACAGTTATTTGTGATACTTCTAAACCAATACTATTGTCCTCATCAAATTCAATTTCAGACAGTTCTATATCTGTTGGAGTTTCGTTAATATTAATAATTTTAAAAATTACATCTTCAGGATCTGAAGTATTTATACCATCAGACATCGTCATAGGAATCGTAATTTCTACAGGTGAATTTGTCATGATATTTTCGCTTCTTCCTTGATTATTGCTAATCGTTTCATAATCTATTACATCTGAATCTTGAATGATTACATAACCTAAATCACTTAATGAAAAAGCACCTTCAATAATAGATGCATCTGTGGTCCAATCGAGGTATTCTGAGGACACTTCTCCAAGCCCACCTAAACCACCTAATCTATTATATCCCCATCCATAAATAGTATTATCGGTAGCTATTGCTGTTTGAAATAGCCATCCGCCACCGGTAGTTTCCCATTGAATATCACCTGAAACAAGGACAGGTTGGTTGGCGTTTCCGAAAGTTCCGTTTCCTAATTGTCCAGTCCATCCACTACCCCAGGTCCAGAGAGTATTATCTGTTTTTATAGCCAACGCTGTTGGACCATTTAAATTAATGTGTTTCCAATCTGAATCCGAACTAATTTGGGTAATTTCGTTAATCCAACCAGCATCAACACCCAATCCTGCTCTTCCTTGAGTATTACTACCAATACTCCACATCGTTCCGTTATCTTTTATTCCTATCACTGTTCCTTCAGAGCTTGAAAATGTATTCCAATCATTTCCTACAGGAAACACTTCCACTAAACCATCGTTATTATAATCATTAATCCCAAGTGCGGCATATAAATCAGTTTCAGATCCACCATTATTTCCTCCAGCAAACCAAATACTCCCATCATTTTTTTCAACAATCAGTGTATTTGTTCCTTTAGTGTCATAAATTTTATGCCAATCAGAGTCATTGTTTAATTTTTGATAATAAGGTATACTAGACTTACCGAAGTTATCTCCAAAAATATCAACCTGAAATGTTAAGTCAGGGGCCACATTATTATTTATTAAGGCTACATCATCAATGTTAACTTCACCGATTTCTCCTCCTATATCAAACAAAACCCTAGCGTCTGTATCCCCAAAATCTGCATCTAGCGTTAGTGTATATGTTTTTCTCTCTGTTGTAAGAGCTATCGTTTCTTTTGCCGCAGTATAAGGCGCACTACTTAGCCCTATTCCTGCAACAATACTTCTATTTGTGTCTGACCAGGCGTCAAAAGTTAGTGTATAGTTATCTCCTTCTAATATTTCCGTTTTTTGGCTTACATTAACCTTCCATACTTGAGCTGCCTCAAGAACATTATAAGAATAATACGTATTATTTTCAACTGTAACCACGGGTGCGGCACTGCTGTCATTAGTTCCTATAATCCAGGAATCATCTTCAGCTTCAAAGTTTCCGTTAGTTAAAAGACTTCTTTCCCTATTATCGCCAAATTCGTAATTCGAGACAGTTATAATGTCGTCTTCTTTAAAGGATTCTCCACCATCTATAACAGAAACGGATGCTTCACCAATATCATTAATCTGTATTAAAAAATTAGCATTACTCCCTTGGCCATTTGTTGTAAACTGCCCAGTTTCATATTCTCCTGAAAACCTTGATATATTGGCTTCACTGATATTATCAACACTATTTATACCTCCAAAACCATCATTATTTACATCAACGGTATGCATCGTATTTTGTATTTGAGTATTTGGGTTTCTAGCTAATTGTCCATTCCAGTTTCCTCCAAATCCCCAAAGTTCACCATTCTTTTTAATTGATATAAAACCAGCCCAAGAACTCTGCCACGTCTCAATTTCAGTGATGTCTACACCCGGTACTTCAGTCATAGAGAATTGATTAGTAGTATTTAGAAGTCCTAATCCTATATTATTGTGATCACCTTGGCCTGCGGCATAGAGTTTATTGTCTTTTACAGCATATAAATTTGATCCGGAATGAGAAAAATCTGTCCATACGTCAGAGGTTTCACCAATTCTATTAGGATAGTAGTTTGCAGCAACTCTGTCAGCGTGTCCTACCCCTAATCTTCCATATTGATTGTCTCCCCAGACCCAAAGTTGCCCATCATCAGTTAAAACCCCTTGGGCTATAGCAGAAGAGTTGTATTTAATAATAGTACTATTTTCAAGGTCCTCTCCTAGGTTAACTGCAATTGGAACATTTGGGTTTGTTACTGCATCTTCACCATATCCTAGCTGTCCTGCATCATTAGAACCAAACATTCGCATAGAACCGCCTTCAGTTATAAAGCCGGAAGTTCTTCCTGCTGCACTAACATAACTTGTTGAAATACCTCCTGTTTCAATTAATTGAAATTCTTCAAAAGTATTTATTTCTCCGTTTCCAAGTTGTCCACTTAAATTTTCTCCCCATCCATAATAATTACCGTCTATATCAGATGCTAAACCATGCTGGCTTCCAATATCTGCGTGAGTAAAATTAATATTTTCACTTCCTGAAATTTGAGTAGGAACAAATATTTTTTTAATAATATTAGGATTGAAGCCTAATTCACCCCCATCATTTTGACCCCAAACATATAGTTCTCCGTTATTTTTTATAGCAATTGAACTGGTAGAATATGAACTTATTGTTCTCCAGTCTGAATCTGTTCCTATTTGTACGATGCCGTCTTCTATAGGGTTTTCACCCAAACCAGAACTTCCGCCAATATCTCTTCCCATAACCCAAAGTGTACCATCCTTTTTAATTAAAAACGTATTTGAATACCCACAAGACACTACCTCCCAGTCAGAATCTGTACCAACTTGAGTTGGTGTGTATACAGTATAATTAAATCCACTTTGATCCCAAGCACCATTACACCAACCCCATCCCCATAGTTTTCCTTCTGCATCTATGGCGTTTCCGTGAGAATTTCCAGCAGAAACTGTCTTCCAAGTATTTGAGTTATTTAGAAGTTGAGGTACTCTAAACATGTTATTGTAGGCATCAGAAAACTCTCCAATTCCTAAACTCCCATTTTCATCTTTTCCCCAACCCCACAGAGATTGGTCAGAAGCTTTTATTCCAAAAGCCATATATAGCGAGGAAGCTACATCATTTAATAAAAAATCTTGACTATTGTCAATTGGGTCTTTAACTAAGTTTGGTTCAAAAATAATTTCTTGACTTGAATCTAAACCGGCAGTAATTGGTGGCCAACTTCCAGCTCCGTTATATCCCCAAGTATATAGCTGTCCGTTTTCTTTTAGAGCCAGAGTACTAAAATACTCTGTTTCTAATTTTTTCCATTCTCCAGAAGAACAGTATTGAATGGTGGCTATTGTATCTCCTACTTGCGCATTTTCAGGAACTTCTATTATTTGATTAGGTTCAATACTAAAACAAGAAGTATCACTTTGGGCATATGATTGTAAATTGAATAAAATAATAATTAAAATACATATTTTTTTCATGGGTTTTATTTTTGTAAAAAGCTGATAATTAGTTAAATATACGTAAATTATATATATTGATAACTCGACTGAACTTATTGGGTATAATGATTATTCAATTTTTTTTAGTGTAAAATTAGGAGAAACATTTGCTCCAAACTCATTATATCTTTCAATAGTCCTTTATTCTAGGTTATAATTAACCTCTAAAACATAAGGTATTGACTCTTCTTTTTCGAGAAATATTATTTTTTGAGTTTGTTTCGTCAAATTTTCTTTAATCGAGAGGTATTTTTTTTATTGTTTTACCTTCTTCCGAAGTAACTCTTACAATATAAACAGCTGCAGGGAGTTTAATTTTCATCCTGTGTTCTATTTCTTTTCCTAAATCATTCCATACTTTTTTAGCTTGTCCAAGAATATTAAGGACTGTAACTTTTTTAATGATGTGGTTTAGATGATTTTTTAAGACCAATTCGCTAGTTTTATTGTCTACATATAAATGAATATCGCTCTTATTATTTAGTGCATTTTTATTAAAACTAAGAGAAGAAGATTCTTTAAACACAAGAGCATAACGCTCGAGGTATTCTCCTTGTGCAAGAGTAATGGGAACTCCATGTTCATTATTGGTTAGTTTTTCTACTATTCCAGTGAGTTTGTCTTTTAGATAGATGTCTCTTTCTATGTTTTGTTTTTCATCCAATTTAATAATAATTTCATTATCAGAACCTATGGTAAGTCCAAGAGGTATTTCTAGATCATCAAAGATTTCTTGAATCCCAGCAATCACATACTTGTTATCGTCCTGGATGAATTTCCAGAACATGTCTGTATTTTGTAGGTCAAACATTGGAGAGTCATATCCAAGATCAAAAGAGAAAGATCTTTTTTCGTTAAAAGAAACACCAATTTGTCTATTTAAATTTTGACCTTCACTGTTTGTAAAATTCAAGCCTATTTTTAATGTAGGGTCCTGATATGTCTCAGTATTTGAATTTTCTCCATTTCTAAAAAATATAGAATCATCACCTTTAAGTTTATATTCTCGTTGACTATTATTAAAAATGAGTTGACCTCCATCTGAATCTCCACCGATAAAAAATCCTTGTGCTACTGCAATGTACTTTCCAGGTGTTTTATATTCTGAACTACCACCATAATATGGCGCTGCTATTCCCATGCTTAAATTCCTTGTTGCATATCCTCCAACATAATTGCTGGTGTAATGTCCCTGGTTTTCGTATTCAGTTAGCCCATTTTGTTGTTCCCAGAAATAAATGGTTCCACTAGTTGATGCAATATTATCTTCTAAGAACTTTTTAGAATTTAGTGCTGAAGGGTAGGGGTTTCCTGTCAAATAATAAGCATCTGCATTTATAGAGTTTGTATATTCACCATCTTTTGGAGACCCTACAAAAGTATAATTTTGAGCCTGTCCTGGTCCTTTCAAAGTAAAGCCGTCTGTGGCTTGATAAACTCCAGTACTGCTTTTATGAACCCAAGCATTACCTACTATTGGATAAGAGTATAACCATCTTGTAGAAATACAGATAGGGGTGGTCGTATTACCATTTTTCTCAGTCACAAAATTAATATCAAGAGGGGTTGAAATTGAAGATGTTGGGGTTGTACCATCCTTCAAAACACTAGCTAAAGTAAATGTATTTTGTCCCACAGTTGTAACCGGAGAACTAAAATAATTATATCTGTAAGTACTTGCAATCTCTGAGTTTTGGTCTATGTAAAAAGAACCATTACCATTCACCTTTGAACTTGTGGAATGTGTGGTAACTAATTGACTAGTTCCTATTAGTCTAATTTGGTCTGTACTGTCAGTGATTGTTACATTTTCAGAGACAATCAATAAATTATTAGTTACAGCAAGTTTGCTGTTGTTATTTATGCTGAGTTGTCTTGCAGAAAGAGAAGACCCCGCATGTAAATAATCTTCAGATATAACAATTCTTCGAGATCTATCTGGAATTCCGTTACTCCATGTTCCAGCCGTTCTGTTAGTTACTCCGGTTCTATGATACCCTAATTGTGCATTAGAATTCGCACTAGCATCATCAATCTCAGAAATAAGAGGATCATGAGGATGCCTCTCTGGGCCTCCAGCATTAACAGGTCTGTACGGATCCAAATTATCATCAATAAACATTACCCACCTATCTGAGGCATGAGCAGATACCGGATTGGATTCTTCATCTTTTAATACCATAGAGGCAGTATCATCAATTGATTGAATAACATCTGAACGATTTTGCCAAGAAGAACTATCTGAGCTGGTAGATAATATTAAAATATCATTTGCACCACTAAAGTTTGTAATATTATCATCTGTTATTGAGATAGCACCCGAGTTTATATTATTAAAACCACTTCCAACACTATTTTCAATTACAATAGATTGGTTGGCATTTAAAGGTGATATTATGGCATAACTTACAGAAGGCAAAACACCTGTCATATCTCCAGAAGTATCGGTAAACAAATTTAAACTATATGTATTTCCTGGTATTTGAACACCTCCAATATTGGTAACTTCAATCATTTTTTTATTATTAGATTGATAAATTTGAGTAATTAAAATGATGCCCATAGCTGTAGACATTGTCCACTCTGTTCCTGACATATTGGTTAACAAGCCATCATAGCTAGAGCCTGTTGCAGAGGCAAAATTACTTGCAATGGTATTGGTGTCAGGTTCGTTAAATTTGTAATAGCCGACCAAATTGCTTTCGTTACCGTTCAATCCACCAGTCATATTGGCGGAGATTTCTGAAGTAGTACGAACATCATTCCAAATCCGAAACTCGTCGATTTGACCATCTAAATAATCATCCAAGGAACCATTACAACCACTATCACTATCACTACCAATCAACAAATCACAACTGCCTAGGGAAAGCGGACTACTGGTTACGGATGTCGAACTGCCGACGGAAACACCATCACGATACAAGGTGGCATTTACACCACTTCTTGTTAATGTAATATGATGCCAATCTGTGTCTGTAGATGAACTTTCTACAATTCTTTCATTACCATCAATCCATACAGCCAACTTACCATCAGTGTTTTTAATTATAATAAGTTCATTATTACCACCAACACTAAAAATACTTTCTTTCCGTGAAACAGTGTTGAATTTAACCCAAGCAGAATATGTGAAATCTTCTGTTGGTAAATTTATATTAGCAGTAACGTAATCATTTATACCATCAAATGCTAACGCATTGTTAGTACTCGGATTATTCAATGCTTTAAAGGTTGTTGAGGTGTGTGTGTTAGCCTGGTTACCTGCTACATCTGAAACATTAGCAGTCAATGTGTAGTCGGTGTTGTTTGTTAAAGCTTTTAGACCTGAGGATGTGACAATTATGCTGGCGGAATTTGAAGAAACGTTTGCAGTATAATTTACACTATTTAAGGTTAGCGTTACCGTTTGTCCGTCTTCAACACCGCTTGTAACAACTGTTACTGTTCCATTAACATCGTCTTCTACTTCAGTCAGGAAGTCACCCCAATTTGCAGTGACTGAAGAAATGGTTGGTGGTGATCTAAAAACATGAATTTCATCAACGCCATGGGGAGAGGGAGACCTGAAATATAAATCAATACTATTAAAACTATTAGCCACAAGAGAGGTTGCGTCAGGATTAGTTGGGTTTGAGTAGTCGAATGTGGTTACATTCTGATCAATCCACATTTTAGTATTATTATTTTCATAATCAAATCTGATGATAACAAATCTCTCTGTATTTGACGATATAGTTGTCATGTAAGTGTTTGCAGTATCCCAAATACCCCAATTGTAAACATTGTTTGTGAGCGCTCCGGCAAACAAGGCCCATGAACTAGTTTCAGTATTTCTAAACCTTATTTGTGGAGTTCCACCACCTGCCTGGGGCCCTAAATTTGCTAAAAATTGTACATATACAACACCACTTGACTGCATTGGAATAGTTCTATCTGAGGAGGCAATTTGATTGCAATTTCCGTAACAAGCTGAGCTGTATGAGGCTCTACCACCAGTAGTGTTTAGGCCTGAATATGTGTAACCTGTTCCATGAGCTTTCATGTACCTGTTTTGATAAGATCCGGTCCAAGCAGCTGTAAATCCAGATCCTCCATTCAGTCCTAAAAGAGAATTGCCTGATGTATAAGCGAAGCCCTCATAAGCAACTGTTTGAAATCCTGTTGGAAGATTTTGAGAGATAGATGTAAATCCGATCAAGGATAAAAAAAAGATCAGTTTGGTTTTCATTTCAGCTTTGCTTTTATTAAAGTGAAACAATGCTTTTACGTAATAAAGATCAAAATTAGTTAAACATTAATATGGTGATATTCGATTCCACTAAAGACATTCTTCGAAGTAAAATTTCTGAAAATGAGTTTGCATTCACAGACCATTGAACCGAAAATTGATATTAAATATTTTTTTGATTTAAAGCAAAATGTATTATTTCAATTTGTTATTGTTTTTTTAACAAGTGTTTTGAAATAAAACTAGTAGCGCACAAAAAGTTGTGCCAGGGATTATAATCGAAGATAATAAAATTTGATGTAATATTCATTTTATAAAAAAATTGTTTTCTTTTTAGTGTAAAATTCCAGAAGGCATAATTATTATTGAAATAAGACATTTCACCTCATTAATTAAACATAACACCCTAATTTTATTAGGAATCTGTTCTAAATTTGATTAAACCAAAATAACAGATTGCAAATGAAAACGAAGATTTTAAAAGTCAAGATGAATTTTATCTAAAATTAATTAATATTTTACAACAGAGAGTGAAGTTAGGTTTTGTAAAATTTAATCTCTGGGAGATTGGTGAGTGTATTATAGAAGAACAAGAATGTGTTTTTCAATCCATTCAGAATAAAAAATTTCAGCCGACACCAAGTTCTGACGTCATTAAAAGTATAAACGAATAATATGTTTAAAAAAGTAATTAGAAATGGAGTTTTGTTAAGTTTGATGCTAAGCGTGTTTAGCTCATGTGTTCAAATTTCAACTAAAAATAAGTCAGATTTAAGTCCTTTATATTTAAACCCCACTCACCCTATTGAAAAAAGAATAGAAGATTTAATGGAAAGGATGACTTTAGAGGATAAGGTTTATCAAATGAATCAATTTGTAGGACTAGATCACATGAAATCAGGAAATCCCGACGATGATAAGGAAAATAATGATGCACAAGGATTTTATAAAGCACTTTCTGTAAATGATGTTACAAAAATGTGTGAAGAAGGGAAAATAGGTTCTTTTTTACATGTTTTAACTTTAGAAGAAGCTAACTATTTACAAGAATTAGCTTTAAAATCACCACTTAAAATTCCCGTTTTAATTGGGATTGATGCTATACACGGAAATGCTTTGGTTTCTGGCACAACGGTGTATCCATCTCCCATAGGATTGGCATCTACATGGAATGATGATTTTTTACATACGATAGGCAAACAGACTGCCAAAGAGATGCGGGTTACCGGAAGTCACTGGACTTTTACACCGAACATAGACATACTCAGGGACCCACGTTGGGGACGTGTTGGAGAAACATTAGGAGAAGACCCGTTTATGGTGGGTAATATGGGAGCTGCAATGATACGCGGTTTTCAACAAGACGATTTTACTGGGACTCAAAAAGTAATAGCTTGTGCAAAACATCTTATTGGTGGAGGTGAATCAGTCAATGGACTAAACGCTGCTCCCTCAGATATCTCAGTTCGTACGCTAAGAGAAGTCCATTTACCACCTTATAAAAAAGCTATTGATGCCGGTTTATATTCCATTATGGCAGCTCATAATGAGATTAACGGTGTTCCTTCTCACATGAGTAAATGGTTAATGACTGATATTTTAAGGGACGAATGGAACTTCAAAGGTTTTTATGTAAGTGATTGGTTAGATATTGAACGTATTGATAAGTTACATCATGTTGCAAAAGATATGAAAGAAGCCTCTTTTTTGTCTGTTAATGCTGGAATGGATATGCACATGCATGGACCAAAATTTACAGATGCGATCATCGCTTCGGTAAAGGAAGGTAAACTTTCAATAAATCGTATTAATGATGCTTGTCGTAAAATTCTAACAGCGAAGTTTAAATTAGGATTATTTGAAAATAGATTTGTAAATTTAGATAAAAAAGCAGCTTTATTATTTACAGACGAACATAAAGCAACCGCACTAGAATCAGCAAGAAAAGGAATTGTATTGCTTAAAAACAATGGGTTATTACCCTTACCTAAAAAAAATTCAAAAAAGAAAATATTTGTAACAGGACCCAACGCAAATAACCAATCTATTTTAGGGGATTGGCATGCTGCTCAGCCTGCTGAAAACGTAACCACAATTTATGAGGGAATTAAAACATTGGGAGAAGCTAAAGGGTATGCTGTAGACTTTTTTAATTCAGGAGAAAATATCAGAAATATTAAGAATTCTAAAATTAAGGAGGCTGCAAAAAAAGCAAAAAATGCAGACTATGCGATTGTTGTTGTGGGAGACAATTCTATGCGCTATAAGTGGAAAGATAAAACAGCTGGTGAAAATATGGGTCGATCCAATCTAGATTTATTTGGAAAGCAATTAGATTTAGTAAAAGCAATTAAAAAAACGGGAACACCAGTAATTATTATTCTAGTTAATGGAAAGCCAATTTCAGAACCCTGGTTGCAAGAAAATATTCCCGCAATCATAGAGTCTTGGGAACCTGGTAATATGGGGGGGCAAGCTGTTGCTGAAGTTTTATTTGGAGATATAAATCCAAGTGGTAAATTACCATTAACTGTGGCAAGAAGTGTTGGACAGTTACGAATGATATATAATCACAAACCTTCTGCTTATTTTCATAAATATGCCGATGAAAAAAACACCCCTTTATATTCTTTTGGATTTGGTTTAAGTTATACCAAATATAGTTATGGCAGCCCAAAATTATCAAGCACTACATTCAAAGAAAACGAAGAGGTAACCGTTACTGTTGAGGTGACGAATAGTGGAGATATGGATGGCGAGGAAATTGTTCAGTTGTATATCCGAGATAAAGTGAGCAGTGCTTCACGACCCGTAAAAGAACTAAAAGGCTATCAGCGTGTAGCTTTAAAGGTAGGGGAAACAAAAACAGTAAGTTTCACTATTGATGCTGAAAGTTTAGCATTTTATGACATCAATATGACCTACTGTGTTGAACCTGGTGAGTTTCTTATTATGACAGGATCTTCCTCAAAAGATAAAGATTTAAAATTAACTACCTTAGAGGTCAACAACAGAATTGAATTATAAAATGAAATATTTTAAATTTATTGTTATAACATTTCTTTCAGTTTTTTTAAGTTGTAAAGTAATTAAGGAAAATAAGACGTTGACAACTACCAAAAAAAACGTATTGTTTTTAATGATAGACGATTTACGGCCAGAGTTAAGTATTTATGGACAAAATCAAATTATTAGTCCAAATATTAATGCGTTAGCTGAATCTGGTGTCACCTTTAATAGAGCCTATTGTAATGTCCCAGTTTGTGGTGCCTCTAGAGCAAGTATTTTAACGGGTATAAGACCTACAGCAGATCGTTTTTTAAAATATAATGCGAGTATCACAAAGGAAACTCCCACTATTCTAACATTGGTAAAGCATTTTAAAAATCAAGGATATACCACTATTAGTAATAATAAAGTAACTCATTTAAAGAGAGATATTAAAGACTGGGATGAGGAATGGTATCCTTACGAGAAAGGTTGGCGTGATTATCAATCCAAAGAAAATATAAATTTAGAGCAAAACGGTCAACACGGATATGCTTATGAACATCCAGATGTTCAAGACGATGCTTATTATGACGGAAAAACGGCAAATAAATCAATTTTAGATTTAAAAAAATTAAAAGCGGAAGGAAAGCCATTTTTTATGGCTGTTGGATTTGTTAAACCACATTTGCCTTTTAATGCACCCAAAAAATATTGGGATTTATACAAGGCGTCTGAAATTAACTTACCGATGAATAGTTCTTTTCCAAACTCTGTACCAAAAATAGCCAACCATTTATGGGGAGAGTTGCGTTATTATAAGGATATTCCTAAAAAAGGACAAGTCTCCGATCTGGTTGCAAAAAAACTTATTCACGGCTATTATGCTTCTGTAAGTTATATGGATGCTCAAGTAGGAAAAGTTTTAAAAGAACTTGAAGACCTGGGATTAAAAGACAATACAATTGTTGTATTAGTGGGAGATCATGGTTGGAGCTTAATGGAGCACGGGCTATGGGTAAAACATAGTAATTTTGAGGTGACTCTTAGAGTTCCTTTAATAATAAGTGCACCCAATATTCCGAAAGACAAACGAAGCAATTCTATTGCTGAATTGATAGATCTATATCCAACGATATGCGAATTAGCAACTATTCCTATACCATTTCATACGGATGGCGAGTCTTTGGTTGAAGCTTTACAAAGACCTTCAAAAATATTAAAAAATACAGCTTTGGCGCGTTATCAAAAGGGAGAAACTTTAATTGCTGACAATTATTTTTATACAGAGTGGCAAAGAAAGGATAAAACGATATCTAAAATGTTATTCAATCATAACAATGATCCAAACGAGAATAGAAATTTAGCCATTGAAAAAGGTTACAAAAGGATTGTAGACAGTTTAAGTCATATTTTAAATAAAAAAATTAAATCATGAAAAATAATACACTCATTTCTATAAGTTTTTTAATTATCTGTATAAAATTGTTTACGTATTGTAATTCTAGCAAAACAAAATTTACTCAGAAGCCAAATATAATTTATATAATGGCTGATGATTTAACCACGCAAGCCATCAGTGCTTATGGGGGCATTTATAAAGAAATTGCACCAACACCAAATATAGATAGAGTAGCAGGAGAGGGTATGCTTTTTCAAGATGTTTTAGTTACAAATGCTATTTGTGGACCAAGTAGAGCGGCCATATTAACGGGGAATTATAGTAACTTAAATGGATATTATAAAAACGAAAGTGGAGGACAGTTTAATTCAGAGCAGTGGACATTTCCACAAGAATTTCAAAAACAAGGCTATAAAACTGGATTATTTGGTAAATGGCACTTAGGTACTGAACCTGTTGGATTCGATACTTTTAAATACCATAATTCTGCAGGTCAACAAGGCCATTATTGGAACCCTGTTTTTAACGATAATGGGACCGATGTAAAAGAGAAGGGTTATGCTACTAATTTGAGTACAGATTTTGCATTGACTTGGCTCGATTCCTCAAAAACTTCCGCAGAACCATTTTTAATGATTCTGCAATACAAAGCGCCCCATAGACCTTGGGAACCAGACACAAAGTATACAACTTTATGGGATGAGATTGAAATGCCTTATCCGGCAACATTTAATGATACATACGAAGGACGCGAAAAGACGGCTGGAGATACAGAAATGACTATGGAATATTTTAGTCGAAGAGATATGAAATTAGAGCGTCCAAAGAATTTAAAGAAAGGAAAAGAAAGTATAAAATGGGATTTCTATGGCGCTAAACCAGGCGAGATCGTTCAACCGAAGGGGATGAGTGATGAGGAAGGTAGAAAATGGAGGTATCAAAACTATATTAAAGATTATCTCGCCTGTGTTAAATCGGTTGATGATAATGTTGGACGTGTTTTAGATTATCTCAAAGAAAATAATCTAGAGGAAAATACCATTATTGTATTAACTTCAGATCAAGGCTTCTATCTGGGGGATCATGGGTTTTTTGATAAACGATTTATTTACGAAGAATCTTTAAGAATGCCTTTTATGATAAAATATCCAAAAAGAATAAAGGCAGGAAGTGTAAATGAGGACATTATTACAAATATAGATTTTGCACCAACCTTATTAGAATTAGCGGGTATTTCGACCACTCAAAAAATGCAAGGCACTAGTTTTGTTCCTGTTTTAGATGGTAATACGCCAAAAGATTGGCAAGATGCAATGTATTATCATTATTATGAGTTTCCGTTTTGGCATCATGTACAGCCACATTATGGTATAAGAACTCAAAAATATACACTAGCTCATTTTTATTACAACATTGATGTTTGGGAATTATATGATTTAGAAAAAGATCCAACTCAAGTGAATAATATTTACAAGGACCCAAATTATGCTGAGGTGACCGCTGAGTTAAAGGAGAAATTAAAAAACTTAATGATCAAATTAGAAGATAATAAGAGCTTAGTAGACTTTAGAAAAATAACCGACACTGATTTTGGTAGAATTGTAGATGATATTAAGGATGAAGAATCTGTACAACAGATTTTAACCAAAAAAGAGAATTAGAGTACCTAATCCTTATAAACTAAAATCATTCTTGTTGGAGAGGGAAATCTTGAAATAGAGATGATTCATCTTTTAGTGCTGTTAGGCTATAATGGCCCTTTGGGTGTTTTAGGGCACGTTAAGAATGAAGACGCATCACTCGCTTTAAAACAGCTTCTAAGAGGCTTGCAATCACTTTTTAGTGATAATAATCCAAAAAAAACCATTTCTCCCTTACAAGTAACCATATCACCCCATATTAAAAAAACATTATAGGTAAATTTATATAAATAACTATAAAACTTAATATTATGAAAAAAAATTACACATTATTGGCATGTACAGTCCTAATGAGCATAGGTTTGTTTGGTCAGACCAATCTGCTATTAAATCCAACGTTCACCTCAGGGGATGATTGGAAAGGTGACGCAGTTGGTGGTTGCACTGGAGCAGAATTAGGGGCATACGACTCATCTGAAACTAATACCGCTGATGGTAGCGGCTGTTGGCAAATAAATGCTTGTGATAATAATAATAATCGTTTGCAATCGGCTGCCGCATTTGCGGTTGATATGGACAACTATACATTTACATTTTATGTAAAAGGGACAGCGGGTCAGGTTGTTACACCTTGGTTTTTTGTTACAGGTTCTGGAAACGTACTTCCTGTTGAAGGAGACTATACCATAGTAAACACAGGTGTTTGGGAACAAGTTGTAAGAACACATGATATTCCGGCAGCAGCTAACGTAACGGCACGAATTCGTCTTAAAACGGTAGATTCATCTATTAAAGTTGATGATGTTTCTTTAGTTCTAACCTCATCACTTGGGGTAAACGATTTTTCAAGTATTGAAAAAATGAATTTATTCCCGAATCCAGTTTCAGATATTTTATCAATAAAGTCAAGTTCGGGAATTAAGAAACTAGAAGTGTTTAATTTGTTAGGACAAAAAATAATGGTTAAAGAAAATACAAATAGTTTAAATGTAAATAAATTAAAGCCAGGAGCATATATTTTAAAAATTGTTAACGAGAATGATTCTGTTTCAACGAAAAAATTCATAAAATCCAATTAACGATTTTAAACATTTAATACCAATAGAAATGAAAAAAATAATTTTACTGATTGTATTATGTGGTTTTCTGTCCACAGCTAATGCACAAAGACAGTCCTATCAAGAAAAAAAGGCAACAACAAATGCACAATACATTGCCGATAACATGGATTTAAGTGATAGTCAACAAACTAAATTGTATAGTATTTTGTTGGGTAAATATCAAGAAACTTCAAAACAAATAAAAGGTAATGATTTATCAAACGAAGAAAAGAAAATAATTTACAAGAAGTCATATAAAGACACAAATGATAAATTATCCGCCCTATTTTCTCAAGAAGAAATTAAGACGGTTAATGTATTGTTAAAAGAACAGAATAAAAAAAAGAAATAAAATTATAAAATTCAGTAAATATTGAATAAAACCAAATTAAGTGCGCCGGCTTTATTTAAAAAACGATTTTATGTTGAAAAGTAGAGTATTATTACAGTTACTAGTTTATCTGATACCTTTTGCTTTAATCGCTCAAACATCACCATATGACATGGTTTATCAAATGGGAAGAGGAATAAACCTTGGTAACGTTTTTAGTGCGCCTGAATTAGGAAACTGGGCCGCTGCTGCCGAGGAACAATATTTTATAGATGTTGCTGCTGCTGGTTTTACTAATATTCGAATTCCAATTGACTTTTTTGGGACTCGCACTACAGGTGATACTTCTGGTTATTCGAGTTCTGCTGGAACTGCAGTAAATTATACCGGAACAACAGCAGATTACGTTGTGAGTGCAGCATACCTTGATAGAATTCAAGAAGTAGTTAATTGGTCACTAAATCAGGGTCTTGTAACCATCATTGATTTTCACGGATTAACTTTAAAATCTGAGTTTATTTATACATTTGATTCTGGGAAAGCAGAATCTACACACCCAACTTCAGCAAAAAGAGCCGCTGATAATGAGAAATTTAGAGCTATCTGGACTCAGATAGCGAGTCGGTTTAAAAACCATTCCGAGAATTTATTGTTTGAAGTTATTAATGAGCCTTATTTTCACATGAGCAAGACAGATATGGATACACTTAATACTGATATTCTGTCCATTATAAGAAATTCTGGTGGAATTAATGGGACTCGAAATGTGATTATTACGGGAGGAACAAGTGCTTCACACGAAGCGCCTTTGCAAATTGAACCTTCAATTATTTCTAGTGATAGTTATTTAATAGCAACTTTTCATTATTACCAACCTTTTAATTTTACAAGTTCTAGTGCAGATTCAAGAGATAATGAATCTTGGGGAACAAACGCAGATAAAAACACTTTATCTACAAGGTTTGATGAAGTTTTTGCGTGGGCTTCCTCAAACGATATACCTGTTTTTTTAGGAGAATTTGGTGCTGACAACACTGGTGGCTATAACTATAGTACAGGAGATTTAAATGCTATTTCAAGCAATGCTACTGGTTTTGCTGACGGAGGTCCAGATAATGTCTCTCGATTAGAATACCACAGATATATTGCAGAACAAGCAATTAACAGAGGTTTCTCTTTTGCTGCTTGGGATGCAGGTCCTAAATCGAACAAAACTATACATATGAGATCAGACAACCCTTCTGCTGTGAATTATAATATTGCTAGTTTTTCAGTAAATACTTATGATCCAAAAAACACAAATAAAAGCACAGTTTTGGACAACTCTACTTGGGTGGAGGATGTAAAGAATGCTTTATTAAGTTCAGGGACATGGCCGCAATGTTATGGACCTAATCCTGATCCTATTATTCGTAATCCAGATTTCGAGTGTGGATACAATTCTGAATGGAGTTTAAATGTTTCTTCAGGGTCAATAGCAACAATATCAGAATCAGGTCCAACAGATGCTTACAATGGGAATACTGCAGCAAAAATAGTTGTTGCAACGAATACTGGGTATAATAAAGTATTACTCGAAAATAATGTATTTACTAATGATTTAAATGGAAAAACAATTGTGTTAAATTGTTTTGCAAAATCTGAAGATGTAACCAGTTTTAGATTTCAAATTAAAACGATATATGCAAGTGGTGCCAACAACTATTTAACATCACCAGTTTTAAATCTGCAAACAGAATATAGTGCACATGGATATACTTTTGATTTAACAGAACCAACAACTTCCATACAAGTAAAGGTTTTGTGCGGAAAACAAGCAGGTACGTATTATTTTGATGATTTCAAAACAACCGTAACAGATACGGAAAGTCTGTCAATAGCTAAAGTTGAGTTTGAGAATAGCATGTCTTTATATCCGAATCCAAGTTTGCATTTTCTAATTGTTAAGCTACTTTCAATAGAAAAAAGTATAAAGATTATAAGAATAATTGATTTAAATGGACGCTTATTAGAGGAGTATCGTCCTAGATTAGTGAATTATTTTAAGATAAACACGAATAAATTTGCAAATGGGATGTATTTATTGCAAATTACAGCAAGCGATAATAAAGTTTTAAGACCTAAAAAAATTATTATAGCTAAATAGTGTTAGTTATCATTTTCAATTATAAACAATAAAATTTTTGCTATTTCCTTATCTTGGATTTAACTTTAATCAAGATAAATTTAGAGATCATAATGTCTAATTTATGTAAACAAATTATTTTTATAATCAGCTTATTCAGCTGTGTCTCTCTGCAGGCTCAATTACAATTAAACAAAATATCACGGACTGAAGGGATTTCTCAAAATACTGTAAAAAGTATCATTCAAGATAGTAATGGTTTTATTTGGGTAGGAACTTACAATGGCATTAATAAATATGATGGCTATTCGATGGTTCATTATAAATTTTTAAATGATGTTAATAGTCTTAGTAGTAACATTATTATCAGTCTTTTTGAGGACAAAGATGGGTATATATGGGCAGGAACTACAAATGCTGGATTAAACAGAATTGATCCAAGAACAGGGAAGGTAGAGGTGTATTTTGATGATCCCAACGCTCCTGATTACTCAAGTGAAATAGACCATATTTATCAATCTCCATCTGGAGTTCTTTTTATTAAAACATCTAAGGGCATTAAATTTTTTCGAGTGGCCGTTGATGGCAGCTTAATATTTGAACACGTAATGAGTGTCTCAAATAACTTTAGCTTACGAATTAAAAATATTATTCCTGCAGCAGATGGTAACCATTGGTTTTTTACTCCTGAAAATAAAATAAAATTGCATTTAGCAGAGATAAATGAAATAACAAATGTGCCAGAAATTAAAATTCAAAGCACAGATATTAATGCATTTGAATTTGACTCAAGTTATCCTTTAAATTTTATTGAATACCCTAAGAATACAATTTGGGTGGTAAGCAATAGATTACAACTTCTAAAAATAGAATTAAACAATAAACTTCAGGTTATTACGAGGAAGTTGATAAGTCTTTCGGATAATAGTTCAGGGTTTTCAGAGCAAAAATTCAAAAAATTGGCCATTACTATTGATAAAAAAAAGAAAATTTGGGTTGCTGGTAATGGAACATTGTTAAGCTACGATACTCAGACAGGAGAAAAACTTAATTTAAATTCAGTAAATAGAAAAGAGATTGCGATACAGCAAGCGCAACAATTAATGATTGATAAAACCAATATTCTTTGGTTAGGAACCTTAAATCATGGATTATACAAAATGGATTTAGAAAATAATTCATTTTTAAATTCTAACGAATTTTCAAATACTTCTGAAAATAAATTTCCATTTTTTTACGAGTATCCCATCCTTTCAATGTGCGAAAATTCTAAAGGAGATATTTGGATAGGGACTCAAGGTAAAGGAGGTTTAGCTCTCCTAAAAGAAAAAGAAATTAAACGCAATTTATTAAATATGTCCAATAAAGTTTTGGATTATAATTATTTGAAAAAGGCTTACAAACAATTTGATGATGAAGATTTTTTTGAAATTAAAAGATTGATGAATGATAGCAAAGACAATATTTGGGTAGGCTCAAAAACAGGGTTAAGCAAAATAAGTTTAAAAAATAATTCAGAAATATTTAATATTCAGAAGTTTAATGCTGTTCGAGATGAACAAGGTGAACTTATTAAAAGTCCAGTATTTGCGATTGAAGAAGATAGAATGGGAAATATTTGGGTTGGTTATTGGAAGAAAGGTATAGCTAAAATTAGTTTTGATAGACAAAACAAAACTTACACTTCTGTTAATTATCAAAATAAATCAAACGACACAAATAGCTTATCCAACAATTCCGTTCGGGATATACTTGAAGATTCTAATGGCGATATTTGGGTAGGAACAATTAGGGGATTAAACAAGCTAAAACAAGATGCTATTGGAGATGTTACTTTTACAAGTTATCTGAACGATCCTGATGATAAAAACAGTTTAAGCAACAATTATGTTTTGGATGCTTTTCAAGCCAGTGACGGCCATTTATATGTTGGTACATTTGGTGGAGGGTTGAATCAAATTGAAATTTCAAATAACTCCTTAAATTTTAAACACTATACAATAAAGGAAGGGCTTCCAAGTGATGTTGTTTATCAAATTAAGGAGGACAAACAAGGTAATATATGGATGTTACACGTAAGGGAAATTTCAAAATTGAATCCTACAACCGGAGAAATCACCTATTTCGAAAACCAAGACGGAATTAATGTTAGCGAGTTTAAGGACAACGCCATGCTATTTACTAACTCTGGGATGATGCTTTGTGGTGGTGTAAATGGAATTACTTTTTTTCAACCTGAAAAGCTCTCTGTGAATGAAATAAAACCTCAATTAGTTATTTCAGATTTTAAACTTTTTAATGAAGTTATTCGTCCATTAGATAAAAGAAATGGGAAGGTGATTTTAGAAAACAGTATTAATAAAACCAAAACAATTGTATTGCCATATAATCTTAATTCTATGGAATTTGTGTTTTCGAGTTTGCATTTTTCCAATCCTGAAAAAAATCAATATAAATATAAACTAAAGGGGTTTGATGAAAAATGGCAATACTCTAAAGGAAATGAACGAAGGTTTGCATCTTATACCAATCTACCGCCAGGAGATTACATATTTAAAGTGTATGGATCTAATAGTATTGGTGTATGGACAGATGAACCCAAGGAGATTTCGGTTGTAATAAACAAACCTTGGTATTTGACAAACCTCGCTATTTTGCTTTTTTCATTGTTAACTTTTGCTATGATATACAGTTTTGTTAAAGTTCGTTTAAATCAGATCCGTTTAAAGAGTAAACTGGTTATAGAGAGTGCTATCCATGAAAATTCTGAAGAAATGAACCAGATGAAGCTTCAATTTTTCACTAATATATCACATGAGTTAAGAACACCTCTAACTCTAATTGTTGGTCCCTTGAGTCAAATTATGAATGGGCAGGTCAATACCAAAGATGTTCCGAAGTTAAATTCGATAATGTATAAAAATTCTAATAGACTTCTTAAACTAATTAATCAACTTTTAGATTTTAGAAAAGCAGAATCTGGTAATTTAAAGTTAATTGTTCAAAATGATGATCTCGTATCCTTTGTTGGAGAAGTTTTCGCCGCATTTGAAGATATTGCGTTAGAAAAAGATATCAAGTTTTTATTTTTATCACCAAAAAAGAAACTAAATGCATGGTTTGATAACGATAAAATTGAAAAAATATTATATAATTTATTGTCTAACGCCTTTAAATTTACTCCAAAGGGAAAAAGTATTAAAGTAATTCTTGAAAATGAAACTGTAAATAATTTAGACTATGCCATTATCAAATTAATTGATTTTGGAATAGGAATACCTAAAGAGGAATTAGGGAGTATATTTGATCGATTCTATCAAACAAGAAAAGAAAATAATACGATTAATGTTGGTTCAGGTTTAGGACTGGCCTATATAAAGCATTTAGTAGAAGTGCACAAAGGAGAAATAAATATTGAGAGTGAGTTTCACAAAGGTACCACATGTACTGTTAGGATACCTATTTCTAAAACAGCGTACTCTAATAATTCGATTATAGAATTACAGCCCCTAAAATATGATTTCAAATACACCAAGGTTGGAGTAGATGTTATTAGAGAAAACCAAATGCTCCCCAAAAAATCTATTAAAAGTCCCAAAGTACACACCAAGGAAACACCCCTACTTTTGATTGTTGAAGATAATAGACAGTTACAAGACTATTTGGTGTCATTTTTGAGTTATGACTACAGAATATTAACCGCAAACAATGGTAAAGAGGGTTTAAATAAGGCAAATAAAAATATTCCTAATATCATTATAAGCGATTTGATGATGCCTGAAATGAATGGGATTGAAATGTGTAAAAAATTAAAAACGGATATTACCACAAGTCACATTCCAATACTTATTTTAACTGCAAAAGTCGGATTAGAAAACGAAAAAGAGGGGTTGGAAACTGGAGCTGATGAGTTTATCTTGAAACCTTTTAATATTGAGGTTTTAAAGTTAAGATTAGAAAATATTTTACGCACTAAACAGTTATGGATTCAGAAATTTAGAACGAATTCGAGCTCTAAGTCTTGGAAAGAATTATCTAACAAATTGGATCAAATATTCATAGAAAAATCCATTAATATAGTTAATAAAAACATTGATAATACAGGATTTTCTGTTGAGAAATTTGCTTTAGAAATAGGAATGAGTAGGTCGTCACTTTTTTCAAAACTTAAATCAATAACAGGACAATCCACATCAGAATTTATTAGAACAAACCGCCTCAATAAGGCAGCAAATCTTATTGAATCTGGAAAATATTCAATAACCGAAATAATCTATTTGGTAGGGTTTTCTGACCCAAAATATTTTAGAACCTGTTTTAAAAAGCACTTTGGTTGTACACCAACTAATTATTTTTCTAATTTCAAGAGAAATGGCTAATAGATATATCATTCAAATCAGCTATTTCCCCAATCCAATAAACAGTGATTTTCTCTTAGTAGTATACAGTAAATACCAATTTTTTTTCTTCTTTAAGAGAATATTCACTTATGATTTACCACTCAGATATATTTTAAGTTCTAATGCTAAATAAGGCTAAAGCACACAAAGATTATGTGTAACATATTGATATGTATATGATTATAAAAATAAAATTTACTATATTTAACAAATACAAATAAAACTAAACAATTATGAAAAAAATTACTTTATCAATTTTAATGTCAATTGGGTTTTTTTTATGTACTCACTCCCAAGTAGATAGGTTAATACCAGCTGACATCGTTAGCAAATCAAATTTATCAGTTCCTGAAACCTTAAAACAATTAAATGACAAAATTCAGAAACATAAATTAAATTTTAACCCAATTTTTCCAACTAAAGTTGCACCAATAGAGGCTTTATCTTTTCCAAAATCTATTCCTTACACGAAATCACCCGTTAAAAAACTTAACAATAAAATTCCTCCTGTAGCAGAGAGAAGAAATAGGTTTAACAAAAAAAGAAAGAATAGAGCAACTTACAATAGCAAATCCAACTCAAATGCCTCGAGTTCTAATATGTCTGAATATTCTATTGATGTTTTAAGAAAATTAAACCCTCAAATGTCAATTAATAATAATGATTTAATGACGTTCGATATGGAAGAGTCTTTAGGTAATTATATCGATGTATTTACTTATTTTGAAGATGGTTCACTTGAAACTGAAAAATTTTATGAGTATGATGCAGTTACAAATGGCTACGCTATATATGCAGCGTATAAATATACTAATACCTATGATAATGAGGGTAATTTAACACAGAGAATTGAATCTAAAGCAAATTTTGAAATCGGGATGTATGAAACTTCAGCAGCATCTGTATTTTTTTACGAAAATAATCTTCCTACGCGGGGATATAATTATTATTATGACAATACAGTGGCAGATTTTATTTTATCCAGTGGTAAAACATACTATTACAACGGAGATAATTTAATTAACCAGGTTATTTATGATTATACGACGGATGGAGGAACTACATGGATCTCGGCTACAGCAGAAACCTATACTTATGATGGTAATGGTATGTTAGCTACAGGTATTTTTTATAATTACTCGTCTGAATCTGAAAATTATCAACCTTCTGACAGAGAAGATCACACTTTTAATTTGGCAGGTCAGTATACTCAGCTTGTTTATTATAATTATGATTCTACATTAGGTGAGTGGGTGCCATCGGGCAGGGAAACTTTCTCATATCATTCAGGTGAAATTAAAGAAAGTGTTGTTGAGGGGTACAATGATTTTTATGTTTCTGATGATGGAACTATGTGGGTTGCAGATGAATTCTATCTTATGCCAGCTATTTATCGTGGTTACGGAAATATCGAAACAGTAGGGTCTTCAGGTTCTTATGATTCTAGTGGAGAAATAATTGATGTTGAAAGTGTTTATCATTCTTATTCATATACACCACCCGCAACAATTACACCTAATTATACTGAAACATTTAATTCTTTCCTCCCAGAATCATGGGAAGTGGCCCAGGGCGCTTACGGAAGTCCAATAGGTGTCAAAACACAATTCATTGAATGGGATTTTGGAAATGATAGTGAAAATTCCAATGGTACGGCAGCTGTAATTAATATTTATGAAGATGGAATTGCTGATTATTTATTTTCTCCAGTATTTGATCTTTCAGGGGGTACTTATTTCTTAAATTATGATGTAGCATTAACTAAATATGAGTCAACTGAATCTTCTACATTAGGTTCAGATGATTATGTAGCTGTGCTCGTTACACAAGATAGAGGTGATTCATGGACAGAGCTAATGAGATGGATTGCAGAAACAGATATTAGTAATGAGGGAACGCCCGCCGCAGAGAGAACTCTATCTGGTTATGGTACAGAGGTTCAATTTGCTTTTTATGCAAATTCAGGAGCGAATGACCCAGGTATTGATAATGAATTTTTTATTGATAACTTTCGAATCACTTCCGAAACTTTAGGTAAAGCACCGAATATATTAGAGGATTTTACAATGTATCCAACAATTGTAAAGCAAGAACTAAACTTTAGATCTCAAAATAAAGTAGAGGCAATAACAGTCTTTAATTTATTGGGTCAAGAAGTATTTTTTGGAGCACTAGATACAAATAATTCATCTATTAATTTGTCAAAATTAACGCCAGGGATGTATATTGTAAAAGTAAGTGTAGAAGGAAAAACAGGGTCCTATAAGATTGTAAAAGAATAACTTTTTTAATAAAATATCTTTTTATAAACGCAAACCAAGAGGTTTGCGTTTTTTAATACTTTTTTTTCACTTAAAATTCGTTTTGCATGGATAGGTTTTTAAAATTAAAAAGAACAAAGTATTTTCTGAGAGCAAATGAAAATAAATAGTATTGTGACTGAATTATGATAAAAGAGTAGAGAGAAATAAAGGAAATAACAATAATTTAAACCCGCGGAGTAACTTTTAATTCATCGTTTTTTTATATATTAGGGTTTCTAAATAGCTGATTATGAAAAAAATACTCATGTTACTATTCGTGGTCGGGGTTTCTTCTTGCCAAAGCCCAAGCGGTGCGGTAACTACCAATGATGAACGATCTGAAATTATTAAAACCCTTTTTAAAAACGTAAGTGAAGAAAATATCGATTATCTCAAAGAGTTATTCTCTGACGACATGACGTTTGTAGATGCTAGAAATAACTCAAAAGACAAAGCAGGTTTTATTGCTGGTGTTGAAGGATTGTTTGAGATGTTTGATGAGATTAGTTTTGAAGATGTAGACGGAGATGCTATCGGCTCTGAAATAGAAACAACAGTCTATGAAAATGGAATTATTTGGACTAATGTCTGGAATACCTTTAGTGCCATTGGTAAATACACTGGGCAAAAAGTAAGTTTCCCTTTTCACCTATCTTATAAATGGGATGGACTTAAAATAATCAAAGAAGTACAGTTTTTTGACAATACTGCTTTTGATAAAGAACTAAACGCCATGCAAGCGGCCAAGAATGTTTCCGAGAAATTAGTGATCCTATTAGAGCTTAAAGTAACCAAAGGAAACACTAAAAAAGATGTGCAAACACTGGTTAAAAAATTAAATGATTTTGTAAGAGCTAATGAACCCAATACCTATGATTATACGTACTTTATTTCTGAAAATGGAAAACGTGTATTTTTAGTAGAGAAATATTTAACCTCTGCAGACCTGGTATTTCATGCAAATAACTTTGAAGGTGGGGCAAACTTTGCTCCATTTATGAAGATGTTTGAAATAGACAAGTTCATTATTGCCGGTAACGCAACCGATGCATTAAAAGACCTATTAAAGGCATATCCAATAGAATACAGAACTTCTGTTGGTGGCTGGATTTATTAACTAAAAAAATCCTCTAAAAATATAAAAACAAATATTAATTAAATTTTTTAAAAAATGAAAAACCTATTAAAATTATCATTATTAACATTGTTAATATGCATAGCTTCATGTGCTCCTCAAAAAGAAAACAATCCTAAATATGCTGCTAATTTAGAGATCGCTAAGAGTTTTATGCAAGCGCACGCAACGGAAGACTTAGCAGCTCAGTCTGCAATGATACATGATGATCTAAAATGGCATATGCCTGTGTATGGTTCTGAAATGGCCGATGCACAAGGTTTTAAAAACGCTCTTGCTTTTTATCAAAAAGAATTTGATAATTTGAATTTTACAGCAGATTACTGGTTGCCTGGAGTAGATGAAGCTACTGGATTATTTGACGGTAGCACACGAGTATATGGCACTTGGACGGCAGATCATGTAGCCTCAGGGAAGTCTGTTAAATTAACCTCATACCATTCTTTTGCATTTACAGATGGTAAAATATCTGGAGGTGGAGATTGGTTTGATTTTGGAGGAATGATGAACTCCTTGGCTTCAGATACTGGAGGAGCTAAAGAAGAGTAATCTTACTATTTATAAATGTACAAAAGTCTTCCTCTGGAAGGCTTTTTTTTTGATGTATATAGAACAATCTATGAATATTATTTGAGTTACTTATCTAACACTTAATTTCAGAAGCTCTGATATAACCCCTTTGCAGATTTCTTTTTACAGCTCTCGAATAATCTCTCTAACTCGTCTTCTCGCCTTATATTAGCCAAGATCATTAAATTAGAGAAAGATTTATAAGGTGTTAAGGTGAGCAAGGTCACCGATTCAGTTCAGTTTAAAACATTCCGCTTTGGTATGAAGACGTACAACAGGTGAAAGATGTCTATCACCGATAGTAACCTGCTTACGTGAGTTGTTTTTTTTATTTTAAAAGTTTTTTAAAACAACAAATTTTATGGAAAAGATAAATTTACTCTTATTGTTATTAATGTCTTACATTTCGATAGGTCAAAATTTAACAGTTACAGGTGGCGGAAGTATTACAGTTCCCAAAGACAGTTATGTTTTTGTTGGAGGTAATTTTTCTAACACGGCAGGTACGGTTACTTTAAATTCCGATTCGGATGAGTTTTCATCGTTATTGGTAAGTGGCACCGCCTCTGGTAACATTACCTACAATCGTTATGTAAATATAGTAGGTGATGGAGAATGGGATTTAATAGGTGCGCCAGTATCTGGTATGGCATTTAGTTCTTTAATAACAGATACCAATATTGCAAATAACGGAAGTGGTGTTTTTGCGGTAGGATCCTATGATAATACTACGGACACTTGGACAAACTCAACGAGTGCAACCCCAGGTAATTTACAATTAGGGCAAGGATACCAAATGGCCACCACAAGTGGAGGCACCCTCTCTTTTACAGGTGCTATTGCTGATGGAGATCAAACTGTAACCATAACCAACAGCGATGCAGCAAGTTCCGGAGCAGGAAGACGTTGGAATTTAATTGCCAATCCATTTGCATCGTATCTTAATGGAAATAGTAATGCAGATGGAACTAATAATTTTTTAACGGTTAATACAGCGGCATTAGACGATAATTTTGAAGCTATTTATGGTTGGAAAGCTGACGGAACAGGATATGAAATTTATAACCATACTTTTAATAATAATAGTGAGGTTTACATTGCCCCTGGTCAAGGTTTTTTTGTTGCCGCTGCAGGAAATGGAGAAAACCAAACAATCATTCTTAGTAAAGACATGCAAACAGTTACCGGAGTCGATGATTTTGTTGCCGCAAGATCCTCTGCGAGTTACGAATTGGTTTTAGACATGTATAGTGATGCTATTAAAGTAGACTATACTAAATTTTATTTTAAAGAAGGATTGACTTTAGGATTAGACCCAGGGTATGATGCTGGAGCCTTCAATCAATCTTCAGGTTTAAGTTCGAGACTTGTAGAACAAGACAATGGTATTGGCATGGGAATCAATGCGATGCCTAAAGATGCTATGAGCAATGCAATCGTTCCTCTAACGATAAATCAAGAAGCTGGGATTGCTCTTGAAATTCAAATAGCAAATAGTACAATTCCAGAGGATATAAATGTTTATTTAGAAGATACCGTAGAAAACACGTACACACTTCTTACCAGTGGGGGTTTTGAGCTCACAGCACAAACAACCTTAAGTGGTGTGGGAAGGTTTTTTATTCACTATACTACAAGTACCCTTTCCGCAGATACCGTGAGAAGTACTTCGTTATTAACCGCCTATAAAGGAAAAGGAAATACCTATATCTCTGTAGAAGGATTACAGCAGTTCTCAGAACCAGCAAATATTATCCTTTACAATGTATTAGGGGTGAAAGTACTCTCAAGAGAGATCGAAAACCCTTCACAGAAAGAGATGCTTTCTACAGTAGATGTAAAGACCGGAGTGTACATCCTAAAAGTACAGGCAGAAAATATTGTTTTCTCAAAAAAATTAGTAATAGAATAAGCACTCAACATGAAAAAAACAGAAAATACACCTGAAGTTACTAATGAAATTAGTAGAAAAGACGCCATCAAGAAAATGGGAAAGTATGCTGCATTAACCGCTATGGGAACATTTATGATTCTAACTCCTAAAAGGGCACAAGCGGAATCTACACCGCCAGATCCTGGGTGGTAATTGGTTATAAAACCAGATATCAAAGAATAAAAAGCTTATAAAAATAACACACACAAATGAAACAATTTTTCACATTTATAGCGTCTGTACTATTAACTGCAGCAACGTTTGCTCAAGTGGGTATAGGTACAACAACTCCAGACGCTTCGTCAGCCTTAGATATTACCTCTACCACAAAAGGGTTATTAATACCAAGAATGACAGAGACCCAGCGTGATGCAATTACTTCAGTTGCCGCAGGATTAATGATATACCAAACAAATGGTACAGCAGGTTTTTACTGTTACAATGGTAGTAGTTGGGAGAGGTATTATTCAAAAAATGAAGTGGATGTGCTTATATCAGCATTAGATGCTAGAATAACAGCTCTTGAGCCAGCGGTAGGTGATTTTTATCAAGGCGGTGTTATTTTTCATCTATTTGTAGATGGAGAAACAGGTTATGTTGCGGGAGAGACACACGGTTTAATTGCGGCAGTAGAGGACCAGTATGCGAGAATTCGATGGTACAATGGTAGTAATGTTTTAGTTGGAACAGCGACAGCTATAGGCACAGGAAGCGCAAATACAGATGCTGTTATAACTGTTCAAGGAGCAACAGAAACATCTTATGCAGCAGGAAAGGCAAGAGCATATGCAGGAGGAGGATATAACGATTGGTTTTTACCCTCAAAAAATGAGTTAAACAAAATGTATCAACAAAGGGAAACGATAAACACCACTGCTTTAGCAAATGGTGGTAGTAATTTTACTACTATTTCATACTGGAGTTCTTCGGAGGACGCTGACAATAAAGCGTGGAAGCAGAGTTTCAACACTGGTACTAAGAGCAACGTCGGTAAGGATGATACGGCCTATGTACGCGCTATTCGGACTTTTTAATAATTTAGTTTTTTGTTAATTTAGCGCAGCAATCTTGCCAGTACCAATCAAGAAAATAAGAATCGGTGAATAATTTAATTAGTACCTCGCTAGCGATTGGTCTTATTTCATAAAAAATCTTCAAGAAATACTTTACACTCTAATGAAACAATTTTTCACATTTCTAGTGTCTGTGCTGTTAACTGCAGCAACGTTTGCTCAAGTAGGTATAGGTACAACAACTCCAGACGCCTCTGCGGCTTTAGATATTACCTCTACCACAAAGGGGTTATTAATCCCAAGAATGACTAATGCGCAGCGACAATCTATTTCTGATCCAGCTGCAGGGTTACAGGTCTTTGTCACAGATTTTGATGGAGGTAGTGTTATGCTTTATAACGGAACAAAATGGGGTACACTATCCTTTACAAAAACTATTCCAGACGCTCCCATAATAGGAACTGCCATTCTCGGTAACGCACAAGCTACAGTTCCATTTACAGCCCCATCAAGTGATGGAGGTTCGGCAATTACTTTCTACACAGCTACCTCGAGCCCAGGAGATTTTAGAGGAACAATTAGTCAGTCAGGAAGTGGCAGCATAATTGTATCAGGTTTAACCAATGCTACAGCTTACACTTTTACAGTGACGGCTACCAATGCCATTGGAACAAGTTTGGCCAGTGCAGCATCAAATTCCGTAATACCTGCCCCACAACAGGTAGGTGATTTTTATCAAGGCGGTGTTGTTTTTTATATATTTGAGTATGGAGATACTGGTTATATTGCAGGAGAAACCCACGGTTTGATTGCGGCAGTACAAGACCAGAGTTCTGGTATACGATGGTATAACGGCAGTTATGGTTTTACAGTAAAAGGGACAGCTATAGGCACAGGAGCTGCCAATACAACTACAATTATAACTGTACAAGGTGCAACAGCAACATCTTATGCAGCAGGACTGGCAAGGGCATATACTGGAGGAGGATATACCGATTGGTTTTTACCCTCAAAAGATGAGTTAAATAAAATGTATTTAAATAGGGTAACGATAAACACTACAGCTGCATCAAATAGTGGTAGTGATTTTATTAATAATGACTACTGGAGTTCTTCGGAGATCTCTAACGATGCCTCGTGGGGACAGGATTTCAGCAGTGGTAATCAGGACATGTACTATAAGGACTTCACATTCTTTGTGCGTGCTGTTCGGGCTTTTTAATAATTTAGTTTTTTGTTAATTTAGCGCAGCAATCTTACCAGTACCAATCAAGAAAATAAGAGTCGGTGAATAATTTAAATAGTACCTCTTAAGCGATTGGTCTTATTTTATAAAAAATCTTCAATAAATACTTTACACACCAATGAAACAATTTCTCACATTTTTAGCAGTAGTACTATTTACAACTACAATGTATGCTCAAGTAGGTATAGGCACAACAAACCCAGACGACTCAGCAGCCTTAGACATTACCTCTACTACAGGGGGGTTATTAATACCAAGAATGACCACTACGCAGCGTAACCTTATCTCATCGCCAGCCATAGGGCTGCAGATATACAATATCAACACTAATTCGTTAGAATATAAAGCGGCTTCAGGATGGGTGTCTTATAAATATTTGCCTGATGGAACCTCTATTGGAGAAATGAATTATTGGAATGGAACAAGTTGGGAAACGATTAGCTCTGGTGCTAACGGACAAGTTTTAAAATTCATTAATAATATCCCTACATGGTCTTCAGTAGACTTAACAACTTATTATTTAGATTCAGATGGTGACGGGTATGGTAATGCTGCTAATTCAATTATTGCTACCACAGTGCCAAATGCTTATGTAAACGACAATACAGATTGTAATGATACAGATTCAGCAATAAATATGGCGGCAACAGAAATTTGTGATGGAATAGATAATAATTGTGACGGCTCAATAGACGAGGGATTTTCTTTTGTTACTTATTATATAGATGCTGACAATGATGGTTACGGAAATATTTCGGATAGTGGTGCTTTATATTGTTCAAATCCAGGTGTTGGATATAGTTTAACAAATGATGATTGTGATGATACAGATGCTGCAATAAATCCAACTCAACCTGAATTTATTTATTATGTAGATTTAGATGGTGATGGTTATGGAGATGTTAATGATTTAGAAGGTACGGTTTTTTGTTTGAATCCAGGAGGATATAGTAAAACAAATGATGATTGTGATGATTCAGATTCAGCAATAAATCCTGGAAGAGCCGAGATCGGAGGTAATAGTGTGGACGAAAACTGTGATGGCAATTTATATGTTGTTGGTGATTACGTGGCTGGGGGTGTTGTTATTTACATAGCGCCAACGCCCACAGATTTGAATGGAGATGGTATTGAAAATTTTGGTTTGGTTTGTTCTATAGATGATTTAAGTGCAAGTATTAGATGGTCTAGCGATGAACGCACCACTGATGCATTGGGGGAAATTGTTGGCACAGGAAAAAATAATACGGATATTATTACAGGTATTTATGGCAATAATACTACTTATGCAGCAGGCTTAGCTAATGCATATACTGGTGGTGGTTATTCAGATTGGTTTTTACCAAGTATACATGAACTTCAGCATATGTATAATAATAAAGACATAATTGAAACTACAGCATTACTAAATGGAGGGAGTGCTTTTACTCCTTCTGAATGTTGTTATTGGAGTTCTACGGAGGCTTATTGGGCGAAGGCTTATAGAGTGAAATGGTCAAATGGAAATGTTAATGCTAATGGTAAGGTAGTATCAGTTTATGCTGTACGTGCAGTCCGTGCTTTTTAAAAATTTAGTTAATTATCAATCAAGCGTAAGCGGTCTCACGAGCACCTATCAAGAAAATAAGGATGGGTGAGTAATTTAATTAGAACCACGTAAGTGGTCGGTTTTTATTTTTTTAAAAATATCCTTAAGAAATAAGACAAATGAAACATTTTTTCACACTTTCAGCAGCAGTATTATTCACTGTAACAATGTATGCCCAAGTGGGTATTGGTACAGCAACGCCAGATGTATCTACCGTTTTAGATGTACAATCAACCACTAAAGGTTTTTTATTACCACGCATGACAGAAACCGAACGAGACAATATAGCTTCACCCGCAGCTGGTTTGGTGATTTGGTGTACCAATTGTAGTTTGGAAGGAGAATTGCAGTTTTTTAATGGCTCAGCTTGGACAAAATCAGGCGTATTGCCCGGAACAGTGCAAGGACAGATGCGCTATTGGAATGGAACCGATTGGGTGGTCATTCCTTCTGGAAGCGAAGGGCAAGTGTTAACCTACGCTAATGGAGTTCCTACCTGGACTGAATTTGGGAATTCCTTACCAGATGCTCCCACAATAGGAACTGTTGTTGCTGGTAACGCACAAGCCACCGTTCCATTTACAGCCCCATCAAGTGATGGAAGTTCAACGATTACT
>ERZ1046568.216-NODE-216-length-49407-cov-14.132254_pt1 | contig 49407 bp, 45 predicted proteins | sample MGYA00383092_ERZ1046568 | MGnify/ENA primary metagenome ERZ1046568 (study PRJEB29581, sample SAMEA5548362) | metagenome | biome: marine; feature: coastal; material: water | depth 1 m | study: Short-term variability in the microbial, nano- and picoplankton... | reverse complement strand
CGCGCTGTGATTTTCCTGGTGGCGATGCGCGCACGCTATATGCCTCTTGTCAGCGTTTGCTGGCGTTGCCCGATGATATACGCGTCTTTGTGTGTCACGACTATCAGCCCAATGGCCGGGCATTAGCTTTTGAATCCACCGTGGCGCAACAGCGCGAAGACAATATCCATGTTGGCAGCGCCATCTCGGTAGATGAGTTTGTCTCTTTGCGCGAGGCGCGCGATGCAACTCTCGCCATGCCATCATTGATACTCCCCTCCCTACAGGTCAACATGCGAGCAGGGTATCTCCCTCCTCCTAATGGGCAGGGGCGGATGTTTTTAAAAGTGCCTATTAATGCCTTTGGCGGTGTCCGCCTCGACCGGCTCCCAGCTAACAAATAATCCAACGCGCCCTGGAGGGCTTTGTCATGACCACGCAATATTTTGATGTCGCTATTGTGGGTGCCGGAGCCGCGGGTATCGCTACAGCGGCTAGCCTCAAACAACGTCAGCGGCATTTGTCTGTGGTCTTGATTGATCCAGCAGAAACCCACTACTACCAGCCAGGTTGGACCATGGTGGGGGGCGGTGTTTTTCAAGCACCCAGCACCGCTCGCTCTACGGCATCCATCGTCCCCAAAAACGTTGTCTGGATCCAGCAATCGGTGCGTGACTTTCAGCCCGATGAAAATGTGCTCTCGCTAGAGGATGGCAGCACGGTTCGTTACGAGCAGCTGGTCGTTGCCCCGGGGCTGACGCTCGATTGGGGTGGCGTTGAGGGCCTCTCAGAGAATTTGGGTCGCAATGGTGTGACCTCTAATTATGCGTATCACACAGCCTCCTACACCTGGGAGCTAGTTCAAAATTTGAAATCGGGTACCGCGCTATTCACACAGCCGCCAATGCCGATTAAATGCGCGGGAGCGCCACAAAAAGCCCTTTACCTCTCGGCGGATCATTGGCGTCGGCAAGGGTGTTTGCAGTCGATCGACGTTGAATTCTGCACTTCTACCCCTGGACTCTTCGGCGTGGCTGATTATGTGCCGGCTCTCATGGAGTACATCGATCGATACGGCGTGCAGCTGAATTTCCAGACGACACTGACCCGCATTGACGGTGAGCAAAAAATCGCGACGTTCAAAGGCCCTGATGGCGAGTGTGAAAAATCCTTCGATATGATCCACGTGTGTCCACCGCAGCGCGCCCCGGATTTTATACGCCACTCCCCGCTGAGCGATGAGCAGGGATGGGTCGACGTCGATCAGACAACCTTGCAGCACAAGCGGTTCAGTAACGTTTGGTCTTGCGGTGATGTCATGAATACGCCGAATGCCAAGACCGCCGCAGCGGCGAGAGCGCAGGCTCCCGTGGTGGCCACTAACCTCATTGCTTACCGGGCAGGTCATCAGCAGCTGGCGCGTTATAACGGTTACGGATCCTGCCCACTAACAGTAGAGCGAGGCAAGATTGTATTGGCTGAATTTGGGTATGGAGGCGCCCTGCTCCCCACTTTCCCGAAAAGGATATTGAACGGTTTGCGCCCTACCCGCCTTGCTTGGCATTTAAAAGCCGATTTGCTGCCTTGGATTTACTGGAACGGCATGCTGAAAGGCCGCGAGTGGCTGGCGAGGCCTGAGATCCAGCAGTGAAACTCGACACGCACAGGCGGCACTCACTCTTTCCGCCTGCGGAGTGGCTTGCAGGTTACCAGCGTCATAATTTGCTCAACGATACTGTGGCTGCAGTGATCGTCACGATGCTGCTGATCCCCCAGTCGCTCGCTTATGCGCTGCTCGCGGGGTTGCCGGCGGAAATGGGCCTTTACGCCTGTATTTTACCCCTGCTTGCTTACGCAGCCTTCGGCAGCAGTCGAACCTTGTCGGTCGGTCCAGTCGCCGTGGCCTCGCTAATGACCGCCTCTGCGGTGGGCGCCGTTGCAGCCGAAGGCACCGTCGATTACGCGACGGCGGCGACCACGCTGGCACTGCTGGGGGGCATCATTTTACTCGTCCTGGGTTTTTTAAAGTTTGGATTTGTCGCCAACTTCCTTTCCCATTCAGTGGTCTCGGGCTTTATCACCGCTTCGGGGATTATTATCGCCGTAGGGCAATTGGGCCCCCTCATCGGTATTTCCATTAAGGGCGATACCGCACCAGTGTTGCTGTCAGGACTGTTTGATCAACTCACTGAAATCCATTTATTGACCTGCATCATCGGTGCAGCTGCTATCGGGTTTTTGCTGTTTGCTCGTTATCGGCTCGCTGCACTCCTGAGTCGTGTCGGCTGTAGCGAGAACACTGCCAGCATCATCGTTCGTGCGGCGCCCATCTTAGTCATGATAGTGGTCATTCCCCTATCGGCCTTCCGCGACTTCGAATCGCTCGGCGTTCCTTTGGTAGGCCATGTCCCGCGTGGCTTACCGCCATTCAGCGCGCCCAATATTAGTTGGCATTTGCTCGAAGTGTTGGCCCTCCCTGCACTCTTAATTGCCTTGATTGGATTTGTAGAGTCGGTGTCGGTGGGTAAAACACTCGGCGCGAAAAAACGACAAAAAGTTGATGCTAATCAAGAACTGTTGGGGCTGGGTGCTGCCAATACCGCGGCAGCGCTGTCGGGTGGTTTTCCCGTCACGGGCGGCTTTTCTAGATCGGTTGTGAATTTTGATGCAGGTGCCGATACGCAGATGGCCTCCATATTAACGGCGCTCGGTATCACCTTGGCCGCACTCTTTTTGACCCCTGCACTCTATTTCTTACCCAAGGCAGTGTTAGCTGCCACGATAATTGGTGCCGTCATCAGCCTCATTGATTGGGACGTCATCGCCAAGGCGCACCGTTTTGCCCTCGGTGATTTCGTGGCGGTGACATTGACGTTGCTAGTCACACTAATAGCGGGCGTTGAACTGGGCGTCCTCACGGGGGTGGCGGTCTCAATTGGTTTGCATCTTCATCAAACCAGCCATCCGCACTTTGCGGTGGTGGGACAAGTGCCCGGCTCTGAACATTTCCGCAATGTGATGCGCCACGACGTGATTACGCATGACCACATTTTATCGATACGCATCGACGAGTCGCTATACTTTGCCAATGCCGCTTATCTCGAGACGGTCGTTTACGATCAAATAGCGGCACACCAGAATTTAAAGCATGTGATTATTATGTGTCCTGCGGTTAACACCATTGATCTGAGCGCCCTCGAAGCGCTTGGCGAGATCAACCTGCGTCTTATCGATTGGGGCATCGCATTACATTTGAGCGAGGTGAAGGGCCCGGTTATGGATGCCTTGGGCCGCAGTCACTTTTTGCAGGAGTTGTCAGGTGATGTGTTCTTGTCTCAGCATGTGGCCGTTGCCTCATTATCGGCTAGAGAAAGCGCTGATCTTGCTCCGACCTGAGGAGTCGCCGAAACCCTCGCTCTACCGCTACCTCTGCCGCGGCACCGAGGCGCTCTTGCCAGCCACGCTTCACTCGATAGCGTACCTCTATCAGGTCACTGTGTTCGACCCGCGACTGCAGAAAGGCGTCAGAAGTAATGAGTCGGTCTGTTAACTGCAAATCGAGCGCGCGCTGGCCGAACCAATACTCCCCTGTACTGACCTGATCAATCGCGACGATTGGCCGGTTAGCTGAGACAAACTCCTTAAATAAAATATGCACGTCGTCCAGATCTGCCTGAAACTTCTCGCGTGCCTTATCCGTATTCTCGCCAAAAAAAGTCAGGGTTCGCTTGAATTCTCCTGCCGTGTGCATTTCGACATCAATATCATTTTTTTTGAGCAGGCGGTGAAAGTTAGGCAGCTGCGCGACGACGCCAATCGAACCTAAAATGGCAAACGGGGCGGCAATGATTTCATCAGCGACACAAGCCATCATGTAACCACCGCTTGCAGCAACCTTGTCTACCGACACCGTCAACTTAACGTTGGCTTCTTTCAATCGCAGGAGTTGACTCGCTGCCAAGCCATAACCGTGGACGACACCGCCGCCGCTTTCAAGGCGCACCAGCACTTCATCTTTTTCTGACGCAACGGGCAAAATCGCCGATACTTCTTCCCGCAGTTGCGCAACGGCACTGGCCTGCATGTCACCGTCAAAGTCGATGACAAAGACGCGAGGGCGATGCTCAAATTCAGCTACGTCGTCCATTTTCGATGCGCGCTTCCGTGCCTTTTCTTCGACTTTCTTGGCTTTTTTCTTGGATTTTTCACGTGCCTTCGCGTCAGCCTCGTCCTCAGTCACCGCACGAAGGGATTCTTGATGTGCCTCATAACGCTCATTCAGTAGTCGTGCCTCGATGAAGCCATCATCCCCCGATCCTCGCTTTCGTTGGCTAATCGCCACTACGCCTGCCACTGCCGCGAGAAAGACCGCGAGTAAGATCAGTGCTTGAAGGAGAAATGAAGCGATGTCGAAAAGAAAATCCATAGCGGTTGACCGTTAATGAGCTTGAAGGAAGTGAGAGATAAGCTGGCCCGATATGGACGCATTGGGAGGAGTGGGCGGCAGTGCGCTGGGATCAAACCAATCTGCTTCTTCAATCTCATCGGGGTTAGGTACGATCTCTCCCGATTGCCATTCGGCGAAGAAGCCGAGCATCACCTGACTCGGAAAGGGCCATGGCTGCGAGGTAAAATAACGAATATTGCCGACCTCGATGCCGACCTCTTCTCTAACCTCGCGCATCACCGTCTGCTCGCAGGTCTCTCCGGGTTCCATGAATCCTGCCAGCGTGCTGTAAAATCGCTTTTGGTAGCCTGCGGCTGCGGCGAGTAACAGTTTGTCACCTTTGGACACTAAGACGATCACGCAGGGCGATATTCGGGGATACACGCGCATTGAACAATCGTCGCAAGCTACCGCCCTACCGCCCTCGATGACCGAGGTTGGCGAGCCGCAGCGGCCGCAATAGCGGTGCGTGTCTTGCCAATGCAATAGTTGGTAGGCGCGTCCTTGAGCGTGGAACAGAGAGTCGTCTACGCGGCCCAGTAAGCTGTAAAGATTACCGCTCAGCGCCTCAAGTCCCGTATCGTTTGTTTCTGGGATCGAAAAAGCCCACGCTGCCTTGCCGCCCCAGTACCCCATCGGTACCGCCAGATCCCTGTTCAGACTCCACAGAGCGTCAGCCTCGGCTAGACGCCATGGCGCTCCTGGCTGTCCCCGGAGAGACGTCAGTGTGTTGCGGCCTGCAAAGACGAACGCCCAATCGTCCGCCTCGGGGCGCAGGGGCAAAACAGAAATATCTAGCAAAGTGAGATCACCGAAAAACGCGCAGCGGTTAGTCTAGGAACCCATCGCCGCAAGTACAAGAACCAAGTGATGCTATTCGCCGTATATTTTCTAAATCAATGGATAAGGGTGCATCTCTTCCGCCGATGAGGTTTAATCCACGACGCCTGCGTCGCTCTGAGCAACAGGGTCACGGTAGGCGATAAGGTGTGACGATCGGTCCAAAGACCCTGATCGCGACTTGATACTAACGATAACGGATAAAAATTATGAGTGAGTCCCCTGTCAGTGCCCTCTGGTCCAATTTTTTAGGCGAATCACCCCGCTGGTACAAGCAAACCATTATCGCCTTTCTTGTTTTGAATCCGTTTATATTGCTAGGCGCGGGACCGGTAGTCGCTGGTTGGGCGCTAGTGGGCGAGTTTATTTTTACACTGGCGCTAGCACTGCGGTGTTATCCGCTCCAACCCGGTGGGCTCCTCGCTATAGAAGGAATCCTGCTGGGGCTTGCTGACCCGCACAGCGTCTACCATGAGGCTGAGGCCAATTTCGAAGTCATCCTGTTGCTGATGTTTATGGTGGCGGGCATTTATTTTATGAAAGACCTGCTGTTGTATGTCTTCACAAAAATTCTGTTGAACGTTCGATCCAAAAAGTTCCTGGCTTTCTTGTTCTCAATCGTGTCTGCAGTGTTGTCGGCGTTTCTTGATGCTCTGACGGTGACGGCGGTGTTGATCAGCGTGGGCGTTGGCTTTTACGCCGTCTTTCACCGCGTGGCGTCGGGTGCTTCGCTGTCGGATCAGCAGCACGACCATACGCATGATCGAGCGGTGAATACCGCGTCAGAGAATGATCTTGAAACGTTCCGTGCTTTCTTGCGTAGCCTGCTGATGCACGGAGCTGTTGGTACTGCGCTGGGCGGTGTTTGCACGTTGGTGGGTGAACCACAAAACCTATTGATTGCGAGCGTTGCCGGATGGGACTTTCAGACTTTCTTCATGAACATGGCACCGATCACGATGCCTGTACTGGTGTGTGGATTGATCACCTGTGTCTTACTGGAGATGACCGGATGGTTTGGTTACGGGGCATTAATGCCTGCCAATGTTCGACAAGTCTTAGTCGAGTTCGATGAGGGCCAGCAGAGTAGTGCGACGCCACGGACTAAGATGAAGCTACTGGTTCAAGCCGTTGTAGCGGGCATCTTAGTTTTTTCGCTGGCTCTTCATCTGGCTGCAGTCGGATTGATCGGCTTATTAGTCATTGTGTTGTTGACGGCCTTTAACGGCATCACCGATGAACACGATATTGGACACGCGTTTCAGGAAGCACTGCCCTTCACGGCGCTGCTCGTGGTCTTTTTTGCCGTTGTTGCCGTCATTCACGAGCAGCATTTATTTACGCCCGTTATTGACGCCGTGTTGGCGATGTCCGACGAGGTGCGGCCGGCTATGTTCTTCCTCGCCAATGGACTGCTCTCGGCGATTTCAGACAATGTTTTTGTTGCGACCGTTTATATTTCCGAAATTGACGCGGCATTAAAGGCTGGTGAGATTGATCGAGCTGAGTTTGACCGGCTGGCGATTGCCATCAATACGGGCACCAACCTGCCGTCTGTTGCAACGCCGAATGGTCAAGCCGCCTTCTTATTCCTGCTGACCTCTGCGTTGGCGCCACTGATTCGACTGTCCTATGGCACGATGGTGGTCATGGCATTGCCCTACACCATCGTACTCACCGGGGTCGGGCTGTTAGCCGTCACGATCGCGCTGTAACTACCCCTGCGGAGAGGCACGACGCCAAAGCGCCTCTCCAGACTCCTGATCGAGTTCCCTGAGCTTCTGCTCGTGTCGTTCGACCTCCTCTGGTGTCGCGCGCAAGACAGCAAGCTTAGGACGATCAGCAGGCAATGGTCGGATACTGGATGCTTGCATCGTCCCGCTTCCTTGAGTGCCTGGGCCGTCAGACCCCAGCCCTAACGACGTTTGACCGCCTGTCATGGCTAGATAAACTTCGGCGAGAATCTCGGCGTCTAATAGCGCGCCGTGCAGACTTCTACTGGTATTGTCAATTTCATAACGCTGACACAAAGCATCTAAATTATTGCGCTGACCGGGGTGCTTATGGCGAGCCATTTGCAACGTATCGGTCACCTCGCAAATATCTCTGACCGCTTCACTGCCCGGACTTAATCGCGACAGCTCTGCGTCGATGAAGCCCACATCAAACGGCGCATTGTGAATCACGAGCTCAGCCCCTCGAATGAATTCGATAAACTCATCGGCAGCTTGCTTGAAAGTCGGTTTTCCCAACAAAAAATCGAGCGTAATGCCATGAACTTCCATGGCGCCTGCGTCGATGTCTCGCTCAGGGTGCAAATATTGATGGTAATGACGCCCCGTAACACGACGATTCAGTAACTCCACACAGCCAATCTCAATAATCCGATGACCTTGATTGACCTCCAACCCAGTGGTTTCTGTGTCCAGCACTATTTGACGTCTATCCACGATCGTTCCTCTTCAATGCGCTCATACCCTCGTTTGCGAGGGTGTCTGCGCGCTCATTTTCCGGGTGCCCGCTATGTCCTTTAACCCATAACCACTCAACCGTGTGTTGCGCCACACAGTCCTCGAGTTGCTGCCATAAGTCTTGATTCTTGACGGGTTTTTTGGCGGCGGTCTTCCAGCCATTGCGCTTCCAATTACTGAGCCACTTGGTAATGCCATCCTTCACATAAGTGGAGTCAGTTGTCAGTGCAATATGACAAGGCTCCTTCAGGGCTTTTAACGCCTCAATTGCGGCGGTTAGCTCCATCCGATTATTAGTCGTATCGCTCTCGCCCCCCTTCAGTTCTCGTTCATGATCCCCAAACTGCAGCACCACACCCCATCCCCCAGGGCCAGGGTTACCGCTACAGGCGCCATCGGTATACGCTTTGACAGATCTCATCGTTGTGGACCCCAAGGGTCGTCGACCTTCACCTTGACTTGCCGTGGCACCGTGACGCCGCCCTGAGACTTACCGAGCGGAATCGCGATCAGTCGGGGCTTATCGATGATGTTGAGACCGCTATCGAGGCGGGCCGACACCCGCTTTCGCCCATGAATGAGGTAAGCATTACCGATGGGGGCGTTCTGTTTTCTCAACCAGCGCTCGATGGCAGTGATCATGGCCCGAAGCCGTCCCCGTCCTACGGGGACGAGCGGGGCTAGGTACTGCGGCTCACCGTGCGAAAAACCCAACAGGGCGAGCCAGTCACGCATTTTACGACTGCTGGCCGCGGGTAGGTTCTTGCGGCGTAAAAGATGATTCACCCATCGCCCGACGCCCCACAAACTGAGCGGATTGAAACTGACAACAAACAAATGGCCATTGGGCACAAGTACCCGCTGACATTCTCGTAACACCTCATGCGGGGTGGGCGACACATTTAAGGTATGGCACAGCACCAAGGCATCAATCGAGTCTGAGGCGAAGGGTAATTCGCTGCTCATACCCACGACAGGCTGGAAGCCCGGCGCTGCACTGGGCCGAGTCGCCAAGCAAAAAATACGTTGCGTTTTTCCTAGCCGGCTGAAATCTAGGCCGATATCGGCACCGGTGACGAGCATGTGATAGCCAAAGACTTGTTCTAGCCGATTATTCAATGCGTCACTCAACTGCTCGGTCAGTGCGCGCCCCATAGCCTTCTCTTTGTACCACTGTCCGAGCGCATCTCGATTGACAGATTCTTGCGGAAAAGGACTGGTCACATTCATGGGCAGCAGGTAGCCTCGCTAAATAAACTGAAACATTAAGGTAAGACGCTAATGATGACTATATCGCCGATCAACGCTTTCAGCGACAACTACATCTGGCTTATCGAGCGGGGTCAACAAGCCTTTGTTGTGGACCCCGGCGAGCCCGATCCGGTGCTGACAAGGTTAGCAGAGCGAGGGCTTGAGTTGACGGGCATTTTGATCACGCATCATCATTTCGACCACACTGGTGCGGTACAGGTCTTGCAGGAAAAAACAGGCTGCGATACCTGGGGCCCGGCCAGCAGCCCCGCAGGGATTTTCGACCATACGGTAACCGAAGGCGATCGCGCGTCTGTGCTGGGTGAGTCCTTTGAGGTACTGGAGGTGCCAGGGCACACTCTTGACCACATAGCTTATTTTTGTTCAGCGCAAAGCGCACTGTTTTGCGGTGATACGCTTTTTGTGGGCGGTTGTGGCCGAGTCTTTGAAGGCACGACAGCGCAGATGCGCGCTTCGTTGGAAAAACTGAGTGCGCTGCCGACCGATACCCGGATCTATTGCGCACACGAATACACGCTGGGTAATTTAGCCTTTGCGCAGATGGTGGAGCCAGACAATGTAGCACTCTCGACTTTTGTCGCCGCGTGTCAGGACAAGCGCGCTCGCGACGTACCTACGGTACCCTCGGTTTTAGAGGGGGAACTCAGTTATAACCCTTTTCTCAGATGGTCTAGTGCTGCGATCCGTCAAACCCTGATCGATGCCGGGCGATTACGTGACGACAGCCCTGATGGTGTCTTTTCAGCCGTAAGAGAGTGGAAAAATCAGGCCTAAGATCGCAAAAAGTGACAAACCTTGGGTTCTCGCCTTCCCGACACAGAGCGATTGCGCTATCGTGCCCAGCGTTTTGATCTAATGCCCATCAATTACTGGGCCAAGCTAACAGAAGGAATACACCATGAAATTGTTGAAGTTAGTTCCCCTCTCTCTCGCTGCACTTTGGGTGATTGTGCCCGCAGTCAGTTTTGCAGGACACCATGAAGCCGGCGAGACCGTTGTTCACGAAAATGCTGACGATGTCGTGTGGGCATCTGGCGGCCGCGCCATCGTTGCCGAGGTGGAGGGCGAAGTCATTGCGGTTGACTTAGAAGCTCGCGAGCTTGTTGTGCGCGGACCCGGCGGTAACTTCGTCACCTTAAGCGCGCGGGAGGACGGTGTCGATATTAGCCAAATTGTCCCCGGCGACACGATCATAGCGGATTACGTGGCCTCGATTGAGGCGGAGGTTCGGCAGCCCACCGCCGAAGAGCTGGCTGAGCCTTGGGTCGTTATTGGCGAGCAGGGCAATACGGGCGCCGATGACAGTGTCACCGCAGCGGGTGTGGCGCGTCTGGTGCGAGCCGTGTGCACCATCGAAGCAATGGACAGCGCAGGCAATGTCACCATTAAAGACGCGCGCGGTCGATTGCACACAATTGGTGGCGTCGAGCTCGATAAGTTGGATAACGTGCGCCTAGGCGATTCGGTCGTGATCGTCTTTACTGAGGCACTGGTGATGTCGCTCAAAGAGGTCTGATACCGACTCGGAAAGACAAGAACCCGGCTTTCAGCCGGGTTTTTTTATGGTGTCGTCGAAAGCACTTTAATCGACGGAAAGTACAGCGCGGTTTTGATGGCCTGGTGGGGCTTCACCACAGTGAGCTCACCTAATAGCTCGGCATAGATTCGCAATTGATCTCGGTAGTGAGCCTGCTCCCTTGCTATAAAGCTATCGATAGGCTCGTCCAACAAGGGGGCACTCGTTTTATAGTCGATGACCCAGCGCAACCCTGTTTCTGAATCAAGAAAAGTACGATCAATCACGTACCCTTTTAGCTCACCGGCTTCCATTCGGCTCAGTGCCAGTTCACTTTGAGCCTCTGGATGAGCGCCGAGGATCCATCGACCTGCCGGACAGCTCAGTGTATTGCTCAGCAAGTGCAAGCAATGCTCCTCCACTACCGTCATCGCGTCAGCTGCAAGAGCAGTTTGCTGTAAGCCACCGCGAATCCACTGCTTGATACGATCATCGGGTTCCGCCGGCAACGCTGCGCCGGCGAGTAATTCGAATATCCGGTGAGTAATGACCCCGGTGATTCGCTCTACGCGATGACTCCGTACCTGAATAAGTGGCGCTGGCTCGATGGCTGCCGTTGCCCTGACTTCTGGCGGCAGCGTCATACCCCCGCCGCGGAGTCGATCTTTCGATAGTCGGTAAAGCCCCGTTTTTGCTGTCGGCGCATCCTCATCGCACACGATTGTCTGCACAGATGCCGTCTGAGTGGCAGGTTCCACACTGACGGGTGATGCCGAATCGTTGATGACGTTCGTTAACAACCCCAGCATCGATCCTGTTGGCGCGGTGAAATCATCGCCATCATCGGGCTTGACGGCACATCCACTGAGGACTGCACGCCGACGAGCCCGCGTCACGCCAACATACAACAACCGCTTGAGTTCTTCGGAGTCCTTTTGTTTTTGTAGCCAATTGAGATAGTTATAGAGCGACTTGTCCTCTTTTTCTTGATCATCCGCCGCAATCAAAAGCCCACCGGTCTGTTCGGTTCCATGCCAATGCCACCGCAATAACTCACGCTGCACCGGTCTCGTACGGCGATGTAGAGACGGCATAAAAACATAATCAAACTCGAGACCCTTCGCTTTGTGGAAAGACATAATTCGGATGGGGTTATCGGCCTCAGACGTTCCAGGCGTAACGTCTGAGAGCGATAGTGACAACCACTCGACGTCCAGTCCGATACCCGCCCGCTCCGCTCGCCGCAAACACTCAAAAAACGAGTATACCGACGATAAATCCGAGGGTAGGACACTCACGGGTCCCTCAAGTCGCAGCCATATCTGTTCCAGCCAGACAGGCAAGGCTAATCGGTCTCGTTTGCTTTGCCCCCACTCGAGAGCCTGTTTGAGATGAGTGATTCTTGCTACTGCCTCTCTCTCCAGCTCTAGGCTCGGCGGCGGTGTCAATAGCTTCAGCAGATCAAATGGTCGTTCCGGCTGATCGATGAGCAGACGGTCGATTGATCCGAGGTCGAGACCACACCAAGGGCTCCTAAGCAGCGTGAGCGCCGCAATGTTATCGGCAGGGTTAGCCAGCCATGAGCAGAGTGCCATGAGATCTTGAATGACGCTCCGGTCAGCCAGCGACTGGAGCGCTTCTCCAGACACTGGAATATCTCGACTCGACAGCGCGTCCATCACGGGGTCGGCATGCTTTTTGGCTCTTACCAATACCGCAATCGTGGCACTAGGATGAGTTTGTCGCAGCTTTGTCACGGTGTCGGCGATAAACGTCGCTTCTTCGACCTCAGATCCCTCCTCGTGGGTCACAACGTCTACGCCCTCCCCCACACCGGTGTCGTCGAGAGACTTAGCACTGATGGCGCGCACGTGACTCACTCGACCAATGTTGATGTCGTCGACCTTTCCCATCAGGTCCGAAAACACACGATTCACCCAGCTCACTACCGCTGGTCGTGACCGGAAGTTTTGCGACAGTGTCAATGCTTCTAACGTCAGCCCGGCCAGTCCGTTTTGCCGAATCTGCAGAAAAAGCCGTACATCGGCGTAACGAAATCCATAAATAGATTGCATGCCATCACCGACAATAAACAGCGTGCGTGGCATAGCACCGGTCGCATTATGCTCAGCCCACCCGCGCGTGAGACGTCTTAGGAACTCTGCTTGAGAGGATGAAGTATCTTGGAATTCATCGACAAGAATATGTTCAAGCTGATAGTCCAGCCGCTCTGCCAACGCCGTAGGCTGCTCGTCACCACCAAGTGCTTGGCTAGCTGCTAACGCAATATGGGTATGATCAACGGTACCAGTGCGCTGAAAGGCCAGCAGCAAATGGGCTTGTAGTACCGGTAGTAACGACGACAGCAAGACTACAAGCTGCCATCCCTGACCCCGTGCGAGAGGATTGGGCAAATATCGCACTTCAATGAGCGCTTCCCGCAATGGCTCACTATCACCGTAACGTGCCAGTAGGGCTAAAAATCGCTCCTTTAAATCGGCGTCTTTTTGGAATCCTTGCTTGGCATTAATGCCTCTGGCTTTGCGCCAGGTCAGATCATTCGTTAGAAATGCCCCAGAAACGGCGCGCCAGCCCTCAAGCGCCTCGGCGTCGTGTGTGAGTGTGATGGGCGACAACGCTAAAACTTCCCGCGCACCATTGATCACCTCGCAGAGTTCCCGAGTGTCGTGAGTAAATAGCTCAGATAGCGCGTCAAGCCGGTCATTCACAAGATCGGCGACCGTCGACTCAATAGCGTGCTCCGCACTAGTGGGATCGTGATGCTGACCGATGTGGGGCCCCCAGTCGCCACGACGAGATAACAGCGCCACCAATAAATCAGACACCTTGTTCCAGCGGTTGTCGAAATGACCAAGTAACGCGGAGATACTCTCCCCCACCTTGCCAACGCTAGCCTGATGTAAGAAATCGCTCACCGCGCGTTCGTACAGGGGGACCGCATTATCAACCGGCTCAGCGATGCCCCCCATTCCACTTAGGATGGGCATTTGACGCGTCAACTCGTGGCAAAAGCTATCGATGGTCCTCAGGTTCAGGCTCGACTCATCAAGCCGCCAGCTCCGTTCCTGTGCATGTGCTAACACCTGTTGTGCTAGGTCTCGAGTCACTCGCTCATGTGCCGCCTCGATCGGCGCATCTGCGCTAGCCTGCTCGAGCTTTTCCATAATGCGCGCGGCCATCTCGCTGGCTGCCTTGCGCGTGAAAGTAATTGCCAATACTTGCTCAGGCCGGTCGACTCTCGCTAACAATGCCAGCAAGCGCTGCGTCAGCAGTTCGGTTTTACCAGAGCCCGCTGGTGCACTGACGCAAAAACTCATGCTCGGATTAATCGCGCGCTCACGCGCTGCCTGGTCGTCAGATAGCACCCTCGACCTCACCAGCTCGGGTCATCTCGCCCGGCTCCAGTTGGCGGACCCTGCAGACCGAAGCAAGATCGCAGTAGCGACAGGCACCGCTGACCGGGTCCACCCGAGCATTGCCTGCGATGAAATCATTGGCGAGCGCAGTCAAATTGCCACGCCACGCCTCGACAAGCTCTTGCCATTGCTCAGCGACTCCCTTGGTTTGTTGCTGCAGCGACTTTTCATTAGGACTGGAAAGTCCTAACCCCTCGCCCAGCCCCACGAACTGCGGCGGTTGCTCAGCCATGCTGGCAAATGCGATGCCTTCAATTTTCTCATCCAGTAAGGCGTACAGCGGCAGCTGGGGTTCTCCAGGACGTGCCCCCATCCATTGGCTGCGCGCGGGTGCGCGCGTTTTATAGTCGATGACCATTCTGCGCCCATCTTCTAACTCGTCGACACGGTCTGGGCGCAACGAGAGCTCGAGATCTCCCAGACGAAGACGATGCGCTTGTTCTGCCTCTGCAACTCGAAACGAACCCTTTCTGTTTTGTTCGAGATGTAACCAGGGCAATAACACCTGTCGACAATACGCGTGTTCTAAATCCCAGCAGGCAGTGCCCACTCGCTCCCTGAGACTAAATCCACGACGCTCACAGCTCGCTTGAAGATCCTGCAATGCACCGAGAATCGCGCTGTCGAGTGTGGCCTGAAGGGCTTCACCGTTAAGCAGATTCAACCGCTGCTGGTCATCTACCTCTCGCCAGAATCGAAATAACGCCTCATGAAGCAACGCGCCGCGCTCAGCACTTGAAAAGCCTATCACCGAAGTCGCCAACGACGTCGGTCTCAATCGATGTTTTACGAGAGCGCGAAACGGGCAGGCCGCTTGGTCTTTGATCAGTGAAGTGCCGCCAGTCCGATGCCCTTCCGGTACGGGCACTGCCCCTTCCGGGGGCATGGGCTCTAACGCATGGTTTGCATACCAACGAGACCATAATGACACCGCCGCTCGAGACTCAGTTGTCTTCGTGATAAGAGCGCTAGGTTTAGCAGGCAAACCCGCATCGGATTCATGGTACGTCATCGTCAATGATGTCGATTCAGCTCGCCAGATTCCAAGCATCAGGGTTGCTGCATCATGCCGCGATTGTTCATCTGTTTCTGGGAGCTCGAGCGCTTTCTGCAGCGGTAGCGGCAGGAAGGGCTCGATTCGCCGCCTGGCTGGGAGCGTGGATTGCTGTGCCCCACAGATCCACATCGCTGTGTACTGACCGCCCAGTGCTTCCAATGGCCCCATCACTTGGACGCTGTCGTAGGGTGTTTTGGGTTGAAATATGGCGTCGTTGAGCACTGCTCGCCACAGGGTGAGTGCTGAATCGAATGTCTGATGAGGTAATACCATTGCCAAATCAGCGAGCGCATCCAAACTTGAATCGAGTCGATCGAGTTGCTGGTACTCAATCGAGTCGAGTGATGCTCTTGCCGGCCACTGCCAGATGCCTAGCCGCTCGCGCAGCACCTCTGACCAGTCGGTAAGGCTTTTGACGCCTAGCTGCTGGCGGCTTGAACGGAGGGTGCGCAAGGTCGTCGTTAACGTCGATTCTGGCATTACCACCGTACTCATATGAAGCGTTGACGCCATCGATATCTCAGCACTTCCCATTCGAAACTGCTGGTCAATCAGTGTTAACGTCTTCTGAGGGTATTCTTGGGAAAAGGGCAAAAAAGGTGATCGCAACAGTGCAAGCCAATCGGTGCGACCGAGTGGCCGCGTCTCCCACTCGAGTGCTAGCAGAAGGTCTCGGTACATCGGGGTGGTACCGAGGGGCATACCTGTTGAGAAATTCACGGGTAGGTCGTTGTATTGCGAATCTAGGCAGTCAAATTGCTCGCGCAGTCGATACTCCAATTGATCGCGATCTGCCTCTAGGTCGAGTAATACAATTGCGGTGCGGGAGTGCTCCTGCTGACTGTTTTGAAAAGCCCATTCAGCCGCTGCCGCCAGCTCGTCTTCTCTTGAAGGAAAGGCGACCGCCACCACCTCATCCTGTTGGCGACATGGCGGTTCGATGACGGTCACCTGACAGAGATGTTCGAGTACGCGCTGGGGTAATGGCGCCAGTTTTGGCGCGGCATACAGACCAACCGCTTCTTTTTCAAAGCCACTGATCGACAGTAGCTGCTGGTAGGTGTTATATCGAGTCGTCGCGTCCAATTGCAACAACCTTTGCTCAAACCGTTGCGCCCACCGAGCAAAAACACTGCAATCCTCATCGAACTGAAAATAGCTCCACAGTCCCTCTAGCCGCTCAGCTTGAAACAGCAATAATCGATCTCGTGCGATCTTTGCCCGGCTCGCTGCTGCACGAGGGTGCATTAATGAAAACCCATCGCTTTCAGCAATATCCTCTTTAATGATTTGCTGCCATAACACCAATTCTTGCTGATGTGATAACAGCCGTAGACTCGGCAGGTGTCCTAACTCAATGCACTCAGACCAAATGCTCTCGAGCCACCCATCCACTGCTTCTACGCGTGGCGTGATGACCGCTGAGTGGTTGCTTGGCTGCTGCGCTACCCAGCTTCGCGTGATGTCGCGAGCCAGCCGTTTCCCAGGCGTCAGTATGATCTGGCGCTGCTCAAGGAACGGCAGAAATAAGGTGAGGTCTACAGCGGGAAGCATGTGTCATTGTATCCCACGTTGGTTAGCCTACGGGAAAGATCGCTTCATGACTCTGACGAGTTAGCTGAGCTGATTACGGATTGTCGGCCGTGCCAGAGGCGCTTCCGTCCACTGTGCTCCGCGCTCTTGTCACGCAAGGTGCAAATAGGCGAGTCATTTTGTCGCCTGCGTCTCAGTGAGGTAGGCCTGCCTGCCCCTTTCTGGCATCCGCGGCGGAGTGCGCTAGTAGTAAGCCTGGCTGCGATCTGTGTGGTCTGTCGTGTCGCGAACGCCTGCCAGCTGCGGTATTTGCTCCAGTAGCGTTTTTTCGACGCCGCCTTTGAGGGTCATATCAACCGCACTGCACCCTTGGCATCCCCCACCAAAACGCAGGACTGCAAACTGATCGTCGGTCACTTCGATCAGGGACACTTCACCCCCATGGGCCGCCAGCGAGGGATTTACTTCGTTATATAACACGTAATTAATCCGATCCTCTATTGGACTGTCATCGGATACGCGTGGCATTTTGGCATTGGGCGCCTTGATAGTCAGCTGCCCGCCCATCTTGTCGGGCGAGTAGTCGACCAGCGCATCCTCCAAGAATGGCACGCTACGGCCCTGAAACCACGCGGCAAAGGAATCGTAGGGCTGCTCAACATCTCCCTCTTCAATATCGCCCTCGCGGCAGTAGGCAATGCACGTCTCTGCTCTTGGTGTTCCCGGTTCATTGATAAACACCCTCACGCCCAGCGCATCAGATTGCTTAGACAGCAATTCCGCCAAATACGTTTGTGCCGATTCAGTGATCGTGATCATTGTCGCCCACCTTTTTTTACCACCTATTTATACAGGCAGATAATAACGCGATAAACTATGGCTGCCAATTAAGCCGACGCCAAAAAGCCAGCCCAGGGGCCGTGCTGCTCCCGCACCACAGAGCCAATCATTATGCTGGTCGTATCACCTCAGCGTTAACCAGAGACACTAATGACAGATCAAGAGCCGAACGGACAAGCCAGCCAGAGTGACTCACCTGCAGCCCCCGCTGTTGAGAACCTGACTCGCTCTCTAAGCTGGGCTGACACGATCCGCTCCGGGCTATTGGCCGGGCTCGGCGTGCAAAGTAGCAGCAACCGCGAACGAGACTTTCAGCAAGGCTCCGTCATGCGTTTTGTGGCGGTTGGTGTGGGCCTCACTGCTGTGTTTGTGCTGTCTCTCCTGTTTTTGGTCAAGGCGTTGGTCAATTGAAGCCGCTGACCGATTACGAGCGGTTGGTCGGTAATATCGAAGCCGCGCTCCCTGCTGTGCACAGATTTGCCCCGCCGACCCCCGTGCTACGTCTTCGGTGCCTCGATGCACTCATTGATGGCACGGTTTTCCTAAAAGCAGAATGTTTACAAGCAACCGGCTCATTCAAGATTCGGGGCGCGCTCAATGTGATGACACCACTCGAGCAACAGCAGAGCGTTAATCGCGTCGTCGCCTTCTCCTCTGGCAATCACGGTATCGGGGTGGCCTATGCAGCCAGGTGCCTGCAAATGCTCGCCAGTGTGGTTGTTCCAAGTGACGCGCCGAGCCGAAAAGTCGACCGCATTCGTTCGCTCGGCGCCGACATCATTTTCTACGATCGACACACTGAGAATCGTGAGCACATTGCTGAGGCGTTATGTCGCGGAACCGGTGCCGTGCTCGTCAAACCTTACGATGACTGGCGCACCATTGCGGGCCAGGGTACTTGTGGGGCGGAGGCGCATTGGCAAACCCGAGGCGCTATCGATAGCGCAATAGTCTGCACTGGAGGTGGCGGGTTGATCGCAGGCATCGGCACTTATTTAAAGGCCAAGCGAGGTGAGATAGCACTGTACAGCGCAGAGCCCGAGGGCTGGGATGACCACCGATTATCTTTTGAGCAGCAGCGACTCGTGGCCGCCCCAGCCTCTGGTTCTACTTGGTGCGACGGTCTGCTGGCAATGGCCCCCGGCGAGGTAACTTTGCCAATCAACTTGCGGCACAACATCACAGGCTTGAGTGCTTCAGATCTGGCCGTTGCTCATGCGATGCGTCTTATATGGGAAAATTTTGGTATCGCACTGGAACCCAGTGGGGCGATCGCCCTAGCCTGCCTCATGGCATCACCCGCTCTATTTTCGGGAAAGCGGGTCCTTGTGACGCTGACGGGAGGCAACGTCGACAGTGCTACTTTTGAATCAGCGCTGACGCTAGCTGGGCAAACCGCTCAACCAAATCATTAAGGTTGTGAGTGCCACGCAAATAACACCGGTTGCCGCAATAGCATCCGCTACGCCGTCTTCCATATTGCTTTTAGACATATCTTTGTGAACCCTACTGTGTGTCGTCAGACTGGACGACAATAAAAAATGAACGAGCTGCCCGCTGACGAGCGCTCGAGATGTCGCGGCTGGATGGCGCGCATTGTACCGATTATCAGGAATCCTTCAAACGCGTTGCCCTCGCTTAACGATCATTATTTTGTGCGCTGGATATGCAACAATGAGCCCTCTTTGCGTCGTTGGCCCGCGGGGCTAACAGCCGGCGTCAAGACTTCTTTCGGCGCGGATTATTATCAATCAGCGACACTGGATGAGTAGGTGATGGACACGGGAATTACCTTTACCTTTGCGGCAATTTTCTTAGGGGCTGCTGTTTTATCCTCTGTTGCACTCTATGCGCGACAGCCAATTATCATTGCGTATATCGCCCTCGGCATGGCGCTAGGGCCCCATGGCTTTAGCCTCGTGACTGACATGGCATTGGTATCGGGCGCTGGGCACGTGGGTATTATTTTACTGCTATTTTTACTCGGGCTCGATATGAAGCCCGTGGCCTTGTGGAATAGCCTCAGACAATCGACCCTCGTTGCTCTGTTGAGTACCGCGCTATTTGCCGTCACCGGTTTCGGTGTGAGTCGGTTATTTGGGTTTGGTTCGCAAGATGCAGTATTGATCGGCGCGGCATTAATTTTCTCTTCGACGATCATTGGTATTAAGTTGCTACCAACGACCGTCTTGCATCACCGCCATCTTGGGGAGCTCATGATTGCGCTGCTGTTGTTTCAAGATTTGATGGCCATCATTGTATTGGTGCTGATGGAGAGCGCAGGGACAAACAGCACTTCATTGCGAGCACTACTCGCCCCTCTGCTGACGCTGCCGCTGTTGGGTTTCATTAGCTGGCTGAGTGTTAAAACGGTCTTGCTGGCGTTGATCAAGCGATTTGATCGCTATCATGAATATATCTTTTTGCTCTCCATCGGCTGGTGCTTGGGCATGGCGGAGCTCTCTATTTGGCTTGGCCTGTCGGCTGAGATCGGCGCCTTTATAGCGGGTATCAGTATCGCCAGTAGCCCAATTGCGCAATACATTGCCATCAGCCTGAAGCCCCTGCGAGACTTTTTTTTGGTGGTGTTCTTCTTCTCCGTGGGCAGTGGCTTGGATATGCAATTACTCCCCGCGATCGCCCTTCCCGCCGCAGCGATTGCGACCATCCTGCTGGTACTGAAGCCGATCGTTTTTCAGTTCTTGGTAAAGGGTATCTGCGAGGAGCCCAAGCTGGCGTGGAATTTGGGCTTAAGGTTAGGTCAATGCAGCGAGTTTGCCCTATTAATCGCGTTTTTAGGGGTTTCCAAGGGGCTGCTCGGGGAAGCCGCAGCAACATTGATTCAAGCGGTCACCATTATCACCCTATTGGTTTCTTCGTACTTGGTGGTGCTCACGCTGCCCAACCCCATTGCCCTCAAGGCCGATTTGAGAAAGGACTGAGCGCGGTGAGAGCGAGCTGACAATCCGGGTAGGGCCTGAGGGGACCCCGAGGCAGTGGTGCCAGCGCGGGCCTCTAGCGAGAAGCTGAGTGCAGAAGAAACAAGAACTGTGGTGCGACCAAGCGAAGGCGCCCGCAGGATCCCTCAACGGGACCTGCAGGCGTCAAATGCTAGATGGAAGCTTCTAGTTCTGGCAGCGCTTCGAAGAGATCGGCGACCAGGCCATAATCCGCCACCTGAAAAATCGGTGCGTCTTCGTCTTTATTGATGGCCACAATGACTTTACTGTCTTTCATGCCGGCGAGGTGTTGAATCGCCCCAGAGATACCAACGGCAATATACAGGTCCGGCGCAACAATCTTGCCAGTCTGCCCCACCTGGTAGTCGTTGGGAACAAAGCCTGCATCCACCGCCGCGCGTGATGCACCAATTGCAGCGTTGAGCTTATCGGCAATGCCCTCAAGCAGACTGAAATTGTCACCATTTTGCATGCCGCGACCTCCCGAAATCACGACAGACGCCGACGTCAACTCAGGCCGATCAGAGACAGCCACTTCTTCGCGGATGAAACGAGAGACGCCTGCATCATGAACCGCTGCACAGGCTTCAACCGTCGCGTTACCACCTTCAGCAGGCCCTGCATCAAACGCCGTCGTCCTCACAGTGATGACCCTTTTAGGGTCCGAAGACTGAACGGTCGCGATCACATTGCCCGCATAAATGGGTCGCTTAAACGTGTCGGCGCCCTCGACGGTAATGATATCTGAGATTTGTCCGACATCGAGCAAAGCAGCCACACGTGGCATGATGTTCTTGCCGTTGGGGGTCGAGGCGGCCAATATATTGTCGTAGCCCTCACCCAGCTCGGCGATTAACAAGCTCACGTTCTCTGCCAATTGATGCTCGTAGGCGGCGTTGTCTGCACACACTACCTTGTTAACACCGGGCAACTGGGCTGCCGCTGCCGCAGCGGCGTCGCAGGCTGCCCCTGCTACCACTATATCGATTTCTCCGCCCATTGCCTGCGCTGCCGCTACTGCGTTCAGCGTCGCCGCTTTAAGGGAGGCATTGTCGTGTTCTGCAACCACTAATGTTTTCATCAGATCACCTTCGCTTCGTTTTTCAGCTTATCGACCAATTGGCCCACGTCTTCCACTTTTATTCCGGCCGCTCGCTCTGGGGGTGGCGTAACACCCAGTTGTGACACATGCGTCCCGACAGAGACCGACAGCTGCTCGGGAGTGAGTGTATCCAGCGGCTTTTTCTTCGCTTTCATAATGTTCGGTAGTGACGCATAACGCGGCTCATTCAAGCGCAAATCGGTTGTGATGATGGCAGGAAGTGTGAGCGAGAGCGTTTGAAGCCCGCCGTCGACTTCTCGAACGACCTCAACAGCGCCATCGGCAATACTGATTGCAGAAGCAAAGGTTCCCTGCCCCATACCGGTCAATGCACCGAGCATCTGCCCTGTTTGGTTGTTATCGCCGTCGATGGATTGCTTGCCCATAATAACTATGTCAGGCGACTCCTGAGCAATGACACCTTTTAACAGCTTGGCGATGGTGAGCGGCTCAGCTTTGCCTTCTACCTCAACATGAACGCCTCGGTCTGCACCCAAGGCAAGCGCGGTGCGGATTTGCTCTTGGCAATTGGCTTCGCCCACTGATACCGCCACAATTTCGGTTACGGTGCCGGCTTCTTTAAGTCTTACGGCTTCTTCGACCGCAATTTCGCAGAAGGGATTTATAGCCATCTTGACGTTATTCAGGTCCACGTCGGATCCATCGGCTTTTGCCCGGACCTTAACGTTGTAATCAACCACGCGTTTTACGGCGACCAATGCTTTCATGGTGTCTCCAGATTGAGTTGGGAACTGCATTCAGGTGTTCTGATTAGCCCGTACCCGCTTTTTCGACGATCTTCCTTTCAGCCTCTACTAAACTTGCTGAACACCTTCGTTGAAACCTGCGCATACGCCCGGCTTAGTGTATCATGCCGCCCGTTGCGAAAGCACGTGAGAAGCTGGAATTTTAATGCATTTCAGTGATGGTGGGGATAAGCCGAGAACATCTAAATACAGCACTGGGGGTGATGTGTGGAAAGAGAATCCATGGAATTTGACGTCGTCGTCGTTGGAGCGGGCCCTGCCGGTCTCAGCGCGGCGATTCGTATCATGCAGCTCGCAGAATCGGAGGGGCGTGAGACATCCGTCTGCGTCGTCGAGAAGGGCTCAGAGGTCGGTGCGCACATTCTCTCTGGTGCCGTGCTTGAGCCCAGAGCACTCGAAGAGCTATTTCCCGATTGGAAAGAACGTGGCGCGCCACTGAATACCCCAGTCGCCGGAGACACCTTCTATTTCTACACCAGCGATAAGAAGGCAATCAAACTTCCGGGGTTCGCTATCCCGAAACCCACACACAATGATGGTAACTACATTGTCTCAATGGGTAATGTCTGTCGTTGGCTAGCCGAGCAAGCTGAATCGCTAGGCGTCGAAGTGTATCCTGGGTTCTCCGCCGCCGAGGTCCTCTTCAACGAGGATGGTGCCGTCAAAGGTATCGCCACCGGCGAAATGGGGGTGGGTGCCGATGGGCAACACAAAGACAGTTATGTTCCCAGCATGGAACTGCATGCGACTTACACTTTATTCGCTGAAGGCTGCCGAGGCCATCTGGGCAAGCAATTAATTAAGCATTACGGCCTCGACAGCGACACAGACCCCCAACATTACGGTATCGGTATAAAAGAAGTCTGGAAGATAGACCCTGCAAAACATCAAGAAGGTCTTGTCGTGCACGGCATTGGCTGGCCTCTTGCTGAGTCAGGCTCAAGCGGTGGTGCATTTTTGTACCACGCAGAAAACAGCGAAGTGTACTTGGGGCTTATTGCCGACTTGAATTATCGCAACCCCTACCTCAGTCCGTTTGAAGAATTTCAACGCTGGAAGACGCACCCAAAAACACGTGAAGTACTCGAGGGTGGCGAGCGCATTGCCTATGGCGCCAGAGCGTTGGCAAAAGGCGGTAAGAATTCACTGCCTGACATGGCGTTTCCGGGTGGCGTCCTGATCGGCTGTGACGCCGGCACGCTCAATAGTGTCAAAATCAAAGGCAATCACACCGCGATGAAAAGCGGGATGTTGGCAGCAGAGAGTGTCATGGCCGCCCTGCAAACCGATGGGGCTGCCCCTGCCCGCCTAGACGATTTTAGCGCGCGCGTTAATGATTCTTGGCTCGGTAAAGAGTTGCATAGTTCACGCAACTTTTCGGGATTCATGCACAAGTTTGGCACCTTGCTGGGTGCGGCGATGGTGTGGATTGATCAGAATATTTTTTCGGGGCGACTTCCCTTCACGTTACATGACACGATACCCGATTATGCGTGCCTCGACGAAGCGGCCCAGTCCAAGAAGATCGACTACCCCAAGCCCGATAACAAGCTGACCTTTGATCGTCTCTCTTCGGTGTTTTTGTCCAATACCAATCATGAGGAGGATCAGCCATGTCATCTGACACTGGGCGACCCGAGTATTCCGATTACCGTTAACTTCCCCAAATACGCCGAGCCCGCGCAGCGATACTGCCCAGCGGGCGTCTACGAAATCGTAGAGGAAGCAGCTGGGCCACGATTTCAGATCAACGCCCAGAACTGTGTGCATTGCAAGACCTGCGACATCAAAGACCCTTCGCAAAATATCAACTGGGTGAGCCCCGAGGGTTTCGGCGGCCCAACTTATCCCAATATGTAGGCTGGGCCAGAAACGCTAGGCCAGATAAAAACGGGCGCCGGCACTCTCGATGCAGTGTGTCGCGTCCGCAAGCTCAGCCAAGCGATACCATGCGGGTCGTGAACAGAGCGCTGAGAGTCCATGCGGCAGCGTCACATACGCGGCACCATTAGCTCTCGGTTCCAAGCGCAAAGGGTATTGATCAGACACCACAAACCGACCCCCGGCGTTCAGCACTGCAATGAGTTCTGGTTCTCCGTCACTCACACTCTGCTCGAAATCGTTAATGATTAAGGGATGCAGCGCCACCGATACGCGGCACTTTTCTACTGGCGTCACTAGAAAATAGTCGCCGTCGTCCTCCCGCCTCAAAATACCTGCGAATAGCTGCCAGAGTTCTGCTCGCTTGATGGGCATACCTTCATGGTACCAAGTGCCATCAGCGCTAATGGCCATATCAACATCGCCACAGAAATTGGGGTTCCAAAGGTGAAGGGGCGCAGGTTGCCGACCATTAATCGACGCCACTTGGATGCTGCGCGCGGCAGTATGGTGACGGTCTGGCACACTCCCTAACAGGTTGTGTAGCTTGCTTTCGCCGGTATCCGGTGGCTGCTCCGCCATTAGTCCTTCCCCAGTGTCACCGCTGATTTGCGTCAGCGGAGAACGATATCCGACTCATTGCGCTGAAACAGCATGAATTCGCTAAAGCTCACTTGTTGCTGCTCGGTAGCGCGGCGGCGGTTCAGCTGGTCACGTTCGCCGATTGACAGTGCCTCAACACTGCCGGGTGCAACGCGTGCCAGCTGGACTACCGCATAGCCCTCCCCCGGAATTGACACCGTGCGCAACTGGGTGGTTTCTCCTGCCGTCATGCTAAACGCCGTATCGAGCACAGGCCGTGGCAACTGACTCACTAAACGAGTAGCGGCTAATTCGACCCGCCAATCTAGACCTAGCGTTTGTGCCACCTCTTCTAGCGTCTCGCCACTCTCTAGGGCATCTTGAGCCGTGCTTTGAATTCCAGACAGCGCTGCGGTTTGCAACTCTGAGCGCAGCAATTCGATCACCTCAGTTTCAACCTCCCGAAACGGAGCGGTTTGAGGCGGGCGCACCTCATGCACTCGCACCACCACAAAGCGTCGCTCTGCTAGCTCCAGTACGTCACTGTTGTTACCGTCAACTTTGACATCTTCAGAGAACGCCGCTGCCCGCAATCGCGCATCGGAAAAGACGCCCTGCCCTGCCTCAGCGGTGAACGGGGCAGAACGCAACACCGATACGCCCAGTGCGTCAGCGGGGCCGCTGAGATCCGCTGCATTGAATACGGCATCGCGCAACTCTTCGACGGCAATCAGCAGTGCCCTCTCGGCTTCCGCGGTCTCAATGGAAGCACGCAGTTCAGCTTTGACCGTTTCATAACTCACAGAAGTGCCGTCAATACGCTCTTCAAGTCGAATGATATGCGTCCCCGCATCTGTCTCTACTGGTGCCGAAATATCACCGGGCAACGCCAGTTCCGCAATGGCTTCTTCCATAGCCTCGGGAAACGTGGCGCCATCTGTAAATCCGAGCTCACCGCCCATCGCTGCCGAACCGAGGTCGTCCGATAGCGCTGCAGCAACAGCAGCAAAATCGACGCCGTCGTTTAACTGGGCAGTCACTGTTGAAAGCCGACTGGCAAAATCCTGGTCTGTCTCTTCTTCATCCCGCATGAGCAGTATGTGAGAGACTCTGGTTTGCTCTGATACCTGATATTCATCTTTCACGGCTTCATATTGCTCTCGCACCACCGCGTCATCGACTACAACATCAAAGCCGTCCGGATTCAGTTCAATGTAATCAACAATCAACTGCTCTTGCGTGAAAAATAGTGATTCGTTATCGGTATAAAAACCGCGCAAAGCTTCGTCTGACAATGCAGAGTCGTCTAACAGCGCATTGTCTGGCACCACTAAAAATCGAACATCGCGCTCTTCGGCCATGACATTGGCCGTTGCACTTAATTCAGTCGCCGTCACAAATTCCGATTCACTGATCGCCGCCTGCAGTTGGGCAAGCACAATATCATCCGCTTGAGCGCGCCGAAATCGCTCGAGGGTGTAGCCAGCGTTGGCTAGCACGCTCTTATAAGCATCTGGGGAGAATTCGCCATTGAACTGGAAAGCCTCAATTGAGGTGATTGACTGGCTCACCTGAGCCCCGGAAGCCACCAACTGAAGTGCAGCGGTCTTCTGCAACAATAACGCCCGCTGAACCAGTGAATCCAACGCCCGCGGCCGCAAACGCTCGTCGTCGAGTAGCGCTGGATCGATGTCATCGCCAAGAATACTGATCAATTGTCGCTTCTGTTGGGTAATCGCTTCTTGCAGCGCAAAGGGCGTAATCTCCTCGCCGTTGACCTCTGCAACCGATGTGCCCGCCCCGCCGGGCAGAAGTGTCTCCAAGCCGAAGGCGGCGAAGGACAATACGATGAGACCAATAATCACTTTGGCCGCCGTACTCTGCGTGCTTTGGCGCATTGTTTGAAGCATGGTGTGCTAACTCTGTAGTGGCAGTCTCCGCATACTGACCAACAAGCTCTCAACAGCGTTTACCTACGAATCGCTGTTCCTCTGCTGGCTAGCAAAACGGGAATCAATATGTAAAGAAGGCGCACTATGGCGCCTTCCAAAAACCGCCACCCACTGGATGGCGAAGCAAACGATATTACTTGTTAACCGCATCCTTTAACGCTTTTCCCGCTTTAAACCCGGGAGTGTTCGAGGCCGCAATCTGGATCGTTTCACCTGTTCTGGGGTTGCGTCCCTGTCGGGCTGCTCGCGCCTTCACAGCAAACGTACCAAATCCTACCAGCGATACGCTACCGCCCTTGGCAAGTGCCCCTGTAATCGCTCCGATGGCCGCATCGAGTGCTCGGCCTGCAGAGGCTTTCGAAAGATCCGCGTCAGCGGCGATGGCATCAATCAATTCATTCTTGTTCACGTTATTACCCCTCGAGTATTTTGAGCTTAAGCTTCAGTGGCCAATTAGGAGAGCCAGCGTATAGCCTACTCCTCCGCGCCCCCAACGGTCAACGCACCAAACGCTGGAAATCAATGGGGTCTAGGCCGTTTTGGGGCGGTTTTGTCTGCCTCGGCGTCCTCACTTTGCGCAACGGGAGTCATACCCGCTAAGTAGGCATCATCATCGAGTGCCTCGGGCAAGCGCTCAAGCGCGATCGATAGCACCTCATCAATCCATTTTACCGGCCGGATATCCACATTCTCCTTGATGTTATCGGGCACTTCTTGCAAGTCTCGTTCATTTTCGTGGGGGATAATCACCGTCTCAATGCCGCCTCGTTTAGCGGCCAACAACTTCTCTTTGAGTCCACCAATTGGCAGCACCTCACCTCTGAGAGTGATCTCTCCGGTCATTGCAACATCAGACCGCACGGGAATGTCGGTAAAGCTGCTTACCAGCGCAGTGCACATCGCAATCCCTGCACTGGGCCCGTCTTTCGGCGTAGCGCCCTCTGGAACATGAATGTGCATATCCCGCGAATCATGGAGCTTGGCAGCAATACCTAGCGCTTGAGACTTGGCCCGGACTACCGTAATCGCCGCCTGAATTGACTCTTGCATGACGTCGCCCAGCGATCCCGTCTTGACCACACGGCCTTTACCCATGGTAGATGCCACTTCTATGGTGAGGAGTTCTCCCCCTACCGATGTCCAGGCGAGTCCAGTGACCTGGCCGACTTTGTTCTCCTTCTCCGCGGTACCAAAATTGAATTTTCTGACGCCCAACACGTCTGACAACATCTCAGGAGTGACTGACTGCCCCGGCTCCAGTTCTCCCAGCGCAAAGGCTTTGACCATTTTACGGCACACTTTTGCGATCTGCCGTTCGAGGGAGCGAACGCCTGCTTCGCGCGTGTAGTAGCGAATAATGTCCAGCGTGGCTTGCTCCGACAGACTCATTTCCTCGGGCTTTAATCCGTTGAGCTTGGTTTGCTTTGGCGTTAGGTACCGCTGTGCGATATTGAGTTTTTCATCCTCGGTATAACCAGGAATTCGAATCACTTCCATTCGGTCTAGCAGCGGCCCCGGAATATTCATGGTGTTAGAGGTGCAGACAAACATGACGTCTGACAGGTCGTAGTCGACTTCGAGGTAATGATCATTAAAGGCATGATTCTGCTCTGGATCGAGCACCTCGAGCATGGCAGAAGCAGGATCACCGCGGTGATCCATTCCCATCTTATCGATCTCATCCAGCAAGAATAATGGATTGCGAACGCCTGCTTTTGACATTTTCTGGATGAGCTTGCCTGGCATTGAACCTATGTACGTCCGCCGATGACCTCTGATCTCCGCCTCATCCCTAACACCGCCAAGGGCCATACGAATAAACTTGCGATTAGTCGCCCTCGCGATCGACTCGCCCAGCGACGTCTTTCCCACGCCAGGTGGTCCTACCAGGCACAGAACCGGACCCTTTAACTTCCGGACCCGCTTTTGCACGGCCAAATACTCCAGAATCCGTTCTTTGACCTCCTCTAATCCGAAGTGATCGGCATCCAGCACACCCTGTGCTCGCTTGAGGTCGTGCCGAACCTTACTCCGCTTTGACCACGGAATACTCACCATCCAGTCCAGGTAGCCTCGGACCACCGACGCCTCTGCCGACATAGGCGACATCATCTTGAGCTTACTCAGCTCTGCATTTGCCTTTTCGAAGGCTTCTTCCGACATCCGCGCTTCGTTGATTTTGTTTTGTAGATCATCGATCTCGTTTGGCGCGTCGTCCATCTCGCCAAGCTCTTTCTGGATCGCCTTCATCTGCTCATTAAGATAGTACTCGCGCTGACTCTTCTCCATCTGCTTCTTAACACGACCGCGAATCCGTTTCTCAACCTGAAACACATCAATTTCAGCATCCATCAACGACTGAAGATGCGCTAGGCGCTCTGCAATATCAGAGATCTCCAGAATGCGCTGCTTTTCATCCAGCGCCATGCTCATGTGTGCAGAAATAGTATCGGCCAGCCGGCCTGGGTCATCAATACCAGATAAAGAAGTGAGCACTTCTGCCGGGACTTTTTTACTGAGTCCCACATATCGCTCAAATTGCTCGACCGTCGTTTTTAAAAGTGCCGCGCTCTCACGCTCGGCCAACGTATCGGTTTCTATCTCTCGCACCGTTGCGACAGCGAACGTTTCTTCTTCGTCTACCGCAAGCACAGCTGCCCGATGGCCGCCCTCCACAAGCACCTTGATCGTGCCGTCGGGTAGCTTCAGCAGTTGTAATATATTGGACACGGTGCCGACCTGGTATAGGTCGTCCGCGCTGGGCTCGTCGTCAGATGCATTGCGCTGAGCAACCAGCAGCACCTGTTTGTTGTCCAGCATCGCATGCTCAAGCGCATCAATCGAGCGCTCCCTGCCGACAAAAAGTGGCAGTACCATGTGGGGGTACACTACAACATCACGCAATGGCAGTAGTGGTAGTTGTTGGTCTGATTCAGTCATGCTGTCCTCCGTCACTACCTATGAAGTGGGGGCTCAGCAGTCGATTTCAAGGCCACCCTATCTAGTAGTGATACCTCAAGGCGTCCTGACCGGATCGCTTTTCAGGAGGAGAAGTGTAGTCGTTATGTGCGGCGGCTCATTCCTCGCCAGCAGCGACTGCAGGAGCGGGCGTCTCGTAGACCAATAGTGGCTCAGAATCACCCGTCACCACGGACTCATCGACCACAATTTTTGCCACATCCGGCTGCGATGGAATCGTATACATGGATTCCAGCAAAATGCCCTCTAAGATGGAACGTAAGCCCCGCGCGCCGGTCTTCCGCTCCATCGCTCGCAGAGCGACGGCCTGCAGACCATCATCACGGAAGTCGATCTCGACGCCCTCCATTTCAAACATCTTTGCGTACTGCTTGGTCAGCGCGTTTCGCGGCTCAGTCAAAATTCGGATAAGCGCCTCAGAATCAAGCTCCTCCAAGGTCGCGATAATGGGCAGTCGACCCACAAACTCGGGAATCAATCCGTACTGCACAAGATCTTCTGGCTGCAAATCCGCAAGGGTTTCGCCAAAATTGCTGGTCTCATCTTTACTCTTCACTTCAGCGCCGAAGCCGATGCCGCCTTTTTCGGAGCGATTGCGAATTACTTTGTCGAGGCCGGCAAAAGCGCCGCCACAAATAAAGAGGATATTACTGGTATCGACCTGCAAGAACTCTTGTTGTGGATGCTTGCGCCCACCTTGTGGCGGTACTGAGGCCACGGTGCCTTCGATCAGCTTGAGTAACGCCTGCTGAACCCCTTCGCCCGACACGTCCCGAGTGATCGAGGGGTTATCGGACTTTCGGGAAATCTTATCGATCTCGTCAATGTAAACGATCCCCATTTGCGCGCGATCGACATCGTAATCGCACTTCTGCAGGAGCTTTTGAATAATGTTTTCTACATCCTCACCGACATAGCCCGCCTCCGTGAGCGTGGTCGCGTCGGCAATGGTAAAGGGCACGTCTAACAGGCGCGCTAACGTTTCTGCAAGCAACGTCTTACCCGAGCCTGTCGGCCCGACCAACAAAATATTGGACTTGCTCAGCTCGACCTCGTCCGAGGTCTGGCCAGCCGGCAGGGCATTCTTCAAGCGCTTGTAGTGATTGTAAACCGCCACCGCCAAGACGCGCTTGGCCTTTTGTTGGCCAATCACATATTGATTCAGTATTTCGTTAATTTCAGCAGGAATGGGTAGCTTGGTGCTGCCATCCTCGCTCGAGGACTCTTGAATCTCTTCGCGAATAATGTCATTGCACAGGTCAACGCACTCGTCACAAATAAAGACGGAAGGCCCCGCGATCAGTTTTCGCACTTCATTTTGGCTTTTGCCACAAAAAGAGCAATAAAGCAGCTTACCGCTGTCGCCTGATGTGGTCTCTTCTGTCATTCCTGTATCCTGTTACGGCCCTATGCGCCGCCAAAACTAACCTTGATCGGTTTTATCGGCGATTGCAAGTCGCCGGCTGCGTGACGTCTGCTGGCTTAGCGGCTGCTAATCACTTCATCCACCAGGCCATATTCCACACTTTGCTCGGCGCTCATGAACCGATCTCGCTCTGTATCGCGCTCGATTACATCAATGGTCTGCCCAGTGTGGTCAGCCAACAACGAATTTAGCCTCTCTCTCAGGAACAATATTTCTTTCGCTTGAATTTCGATATCAGTCGCTTGCCCCTGGGCACCGCCGCTGGGCTGATGAATCATGGTTCGCGCATTGGGAAGGATAAAGCGCTTGCTTTTAGCGCCACCACTGAGCAAAAACGCACCCATGGAGGCGGCCTGACCGATGCACATGGTGCTGACATCAGGCTTGATAAACTGCATCGTATCGTAAATGGACAGCCCCGCCGTCACGGACCCGCCAGGGCTGTTGATGTATAAGTGCACGTCCTTGTCAGGATTTTCAGACTCTAAGAACAGTAATTGCGCGACAATCAGATTCGCCATGTGATCCTCGATCGCACCTACGATAAAGATCACGCGCTCCTTCAAGAGCCGCGAGTAAATGTCAAAGGAACGCTCCCCTCGCGAAGTCTGCTCTATCACCATCGGCACCAAGCCGAGGTTTTGAGGGTCTAGCGAAAAATCGTGCTGACTCATACTCACTCCTGTCTATGCCTGCTCTGCAGACTGTGGACGCGCACGGGCTAGCGCATCTTCATAACTCAGTTCGATGTCTTGGACCGCAGCGCCCGCAACCATTTTGTCAACCACCGCGTCTTCAAGCACGCGTGATTCAATCCCCGCCAACTGCTCGTTCTCCGAGTAGTACCAGTTAATCACTTCCTCTGGATCTTGATAAGTCGAAGCGATTTCCTCGATTCGTTCTCTTATTTTAGCGGGCTCCGCCGTCAGCTCATACTGGCCGATCATTTCGGCAACGACGAGCCCCAGTTTCACGCGCCTCTCAGCCTGCTCAGAGAACATTTCGTCCGGCAAAATGGAGGTTAAATCCATGTCCTGCGGGACACCGCCCCCAAACTGTTGGAACATTTGCTGTCGCATTGCCTGCGTCTCTTGAGTGATCAGCGAAGTCGGTAACTCGATGCTTTCATGCGCCACCGCAATTGCGTCCATCACCTGCGTCTTCACCGACGCCTCCACCGCATTGCGCAGCTCCCGCTCCATATTCTCGCGAACTTCAACACGAAACTCCTCTTCCGTGCCGTCTGCTAACCCATACTGTGAGAAGAGCGCACTATCGATGGGCGCCAATTCGAGTGTCTTGACCTCTTTGATAAGCACCTTAAACTCTACCGCGGCTCCCGCTAACTCTTCGCTCTGATAATCCTCTGGAAAGGTCAAGTTGAGGACCCGGTTGTCGTTCGCTGCCGCGCCCACCAACCCGTCTTCAAAACCCGGGATCATTCGGCCAGAACCGAGCTCTAACGAAGTGTCCTCGCCTTTGCCTCCCTCAAAAGGCTCGTCGTCGCGAAATCCCTCAAAATCAATCACGACGGTATCACCCTCTTCCGCAGCCCGCTCAGCGACGACCAGCTCTCCCTGTTGCTTTCGGAACACCTCAATGATTTTATCGACATCCGCATCGGTGACCGTCGCAGTTGGCTTTTCGATGACGAGATCGTCGATGTCCTTCACTTCAATGCTTGGGAATATTTCAAAGGTGGCGGTGTATTCTACGTCCTGACCAGCACCCATTTTTCTCGCCTCGATGCTGGGCTGGCCGGCGGGACGGAGGTTTTCAGACATAACGGCTTCTTGAAAGGATTGGCTGATCACTTCGCCCAGTACCTCTTGCCGCACACCCGCGCCGAAGCGTTGCTGCATAACGCGCATCGGGACCTTGCCGGGACGGAAACCGGGCAGCCTGACGTTGCTCGCCGCTTCTTTGAGACGCTTCAGCACTGCCGAGTCAACTCGGTCTGCCGGGACACCAACGGTGACTCTTCGCTCTAACCCAGACATTGTTTCTACGGAGACCCGCATGTTCTTGCTCCTGAAATCCTAAAAATATTAGCCCGACAGACAAGCAGCCCTTATTAGGCCGCCCCTTTTACTTACGCAATGGCAGGATACTATATGGTGCGGAAGGAGAGACTCGAACTCTCACGTCGTAAGACACTGGAACCTAAATCCAGCGCGTCTACCAATTTCGCCACTTCCGCACAGAACCCTGGAAAAACGATTCGCCGAGCACAAACGAGGCGCGGGATGGTGTCACAGAATGTGAGCCGTTTCAACGGCTCCGGCTTGAAACACCGGAGACGCGAGGCAGGATCACTCGCCGACGCGCCGCCCATGTCGTCGGCAGCAATCAAGAATTTACTTGAGGAAGTGAATTAAGTACAAATACATTTAAAAACAATTATTTATCATCGATATATCACGTGAATAAGAAGAATAAATGCGCGTTATCGGGTAATTTGACGCAGGACGCAAATAAAATGGCTTGACGGATTGGATTAATTATTTTGATGGGGCATACTAAATTGGTCGGATCGCCCATTAAAAAGAAGCGTAACGGCACCGGGCATCCCAAGTGCCTGGTTTGTGCTCTCGCCGATGTGCCCGCGGGAGCACCACTCCTAAAAGTCTATGCCTACGGGTCCTTCGGGGCCCGATTTTTTTTGGGCCACCATCACTCCGATTGACTGCGTGGCGGAACCGCTATTGGCGCAAAACCCGATCGATTCTGTGTGGAGAACCGCTCAACTCTTATTATTGAGACCGCCCAGTCCGCCAGCAGCAAATGTTTATAGAGTGTGCGTTTGCCTCGATGACGCCAGCGAGCCACCCAGATAATTTTCAATCTTATGACTGACTGGTGCGTCTTGCTCAGAGAACTCGACGCCGATTCCCGTCTCGCGATGCCCTTGGGCGCCCTTGGGTGTGATCCAAACCACGCGTCCGGTGACCGTCAACGTTTCCGGCTCATCCAGCAGCGATAACAAAATAATCACGTGATCGCCGAGTTGGTAGCGTGCTGTTGTCGGCACAAACAGCCCACCTTGGCGCAGAAAAGACATGTAAGCGGCGTGCAAGGCAGACAGGTCTTTGATGGAAAGGGTTAAGCTGTCGTGTTTCATATCGCGGAGCATAACATCAACTTATCCCCCAACGCCCAGCCTCCCAATGTTTGCCAAGAAATCCCGCGACACTCGCGGAAACTCTTCATGCTCGCGGCTACGACAGAGCCGATACACCTCGGCTGCTAGAATATCGGAGCCCGGGGTAGCGCCCCTCTTAATCCGACCCTGGAGCTCAGCGACGCAGTGATGCAACAGCATCCAGCTGACACCCTCATGACGAAGATAATTTGAGTCTGCACGCCGACAATGCGTCTCGATGAAGGGCAGCAGTCGTTCGAGCAGTACCTCTGGTTCAGTCCGGGACCACGCCTCCGGGACACCAACATGAGTGGTGGCGTTCCCAAGTAAGGCACTGAAGCTCTCCTCAAGCGCTCCCGAAAAATACATCGCGTCACGGTTGGCTTTATCCAAGGCAGAGACCGGATTGCCGTCAGTCATACGCAGCGCTTTGTCGACCTCGTTTTCCGGCCATCCGCTCTGCTCAGCAAGCCATAGCGCGGCACTCTCAGGTGATGCTTTGGGCAAGCGCAGCGTTTGGCATCGTGACCGCACGGTAGGCGGTAATCGCCACGCTGCCGAGGTCGAGAGCAGCAATAGACTGCTTCCCGACGGCTCCTCGAGGGTCTTTAGCAAGCTATTGGCCGCTGCAGGTGTCATCAGGTCGGCCTCTTGTACCAACAATATTTTGCGCACCCCGTAGAGCGCAGTCTGCTGTAAAAAGCGCGTCGCCGACCGAACCTGCTCGATACCAATCGCTCGCTTACCTTCCTCACGCTCCAGAATCATCAGGTCTCCATGCGCACCTTGCCGGTACGCACGACACCCTTTGCAGTCCCCGCAGGGTTCTTTTGACTCAGCCGCCGAACAGAGCAGTGCCGCCGCGAGGACGCGGTTAAACAGGTTCGCCTCTGCCGCTTCCTCGCTGAGGACTAAATAGGCGTGGCCGCGATTGCGCTGCCTGCCAGATGCGTCCCATCGCTGCAGTGCGTCCAAAAACCAGTCGGGAGTGGCAGGCAGCCATCCCGGCTCAACGGCGGTTGACTCAGCGCTCATCAAACCACGCCTCTATTTCAGCCGACAGCGCTGACTCGACTTGCGGCAACGCCTGTCCGGCGTCGATGACGCTGTATCGCTCGGGCATCGCTTTGGCTCGCATCAAGTAGCCTGCGCGCACGCGCTCATAAAAATCATGGTCCTCGCGTTCAAATCGATCAAGCTCTCCGCGGGATCGCGCTCTCGCCATGCCGATCTCCGGTGGCAGATCGAGAATCAGCACTTTATCGGGCTGTCGACCGCCCTGAACGAGCTGCTCAAGATGTAAAATGGTTGCTGTCGATAGCCCTCGCGCAGCACCCTGATAAGCGTAGGTGGCGTCGGTGAAACGATCGCTTAACACCCAATCGCCTCTCAATAGTGCCGGCTCAATGACTTTGGCAAGGTGTTGCGCTCTCGCTGCAAACACCAGCAATAGCTCCGTCATTTCAACTGGCGCTTCACCATCAACACTGAGTAATGTCTGACGAATCGCCTCTGCGAGGGGCGTGCCGCCGGGCTCTCGCGTTTGCACTGTCGTTATGCCGCGCTCGGCCAGTCTGTCGGCAATAAAGCGCTGCGCAGTGGACTTGCCTGCACCCTCTCCCCCTTCGATTGTAATGAAGCGCGCCATCAGTGCTGTGGCGACGGCGCTTGGGGGCTGGATTGATAATCTGCGCGACGAGACAACTGGTAGCGCCGCACAGCTTGCTCATGCTCTGCCAAACTTTGGCTAAATGCATGCGTACCATCGCCTTTGGCCACGAAATATAACGTGTCGGAACGATCCGGCGAAAACACTGCCCGCAGGGCCGCCTCACCCGGAAGCGCAATCGGAGTGGGAGGCAATCCTGAAATCGCATAGGTATTGTAAATATTGGTCCTGTCGCGCAAATGCACTCGCCTCAAATTACCGTCGTATTGGTCACCTAAACCATAAATGACAGTCGGGTCTGTCTGCAATCGCATGCCCTTCGCCAATCGGCGCAAAAACACCCCTGCGATCTGCTGACGCTCGTCCGGTACGCCCGTCTCCTTTTCGACGATCGATGCTAGGGTCAGTGCTTCGTAGGGGCTTTGGAGCGGCATGCGGAGATCACGCTCCGCCCACAACTGCGCCAGCAACCGCTGCATCGCGTCGTGGGAGCGCATTAAAATATCGACATCACGATCGCCCGCGGTGAAGGACCACGTTTCCGGCAAGAACCAACCCTCCGCAGTGTCCGCTCCCGCAGACATCTCTCGCAACGACAAGGCCAAAGCAGCCGGGGCCGTCTGCGTTAATTTATCGTGGCCGTGCAACAGTGAAAGTGCTTCCCGTAAAGTAATACCTTCAGGAAGGGTCACGCTGTATTGCAGCACCTCACCTTTGGCGAGCCGCATTAGCAATTCCGACACCGTCATCTGCGACTCGATAAAGAACTCGCCCGCCTTAATCTGCTTATCAAGCCCAAAACCCTGCGCAATGACGCCAACCCATCGCGCTCTGGTAATCCAACCTTGGTTCGCTAGCCCTCTAAGCACATGATGCAGGCTCTCTCCGGGTCTGATGGTCAATACTGCTCCCTCGGGCTGAAGCTTAAGGGGCTGCTGCCAGCTCGCGTACAACACATAAGCTGTCATCGCCCCAACGAGCGACAGCGCACCGATTAGCGCAATTAGCGGGCGACCCACGAGGCCACCTGTTGCATCAGTGCATCTTGAATACGCTCGGGTAAAGTGCTTTCTGGTAAGTGCTGGCCCTCGATACGAGAGATCGCAACAACGCCTCTTACCGTATTACTGATGAGCACGGCATCGGCTTGTCGAAGCGCTGCTAGCGTGATGGACTGTTCGTCGACGACATAGTCGAGCTGTGGCAGCACTGTCTCGATGAGGAGCTGTCTGCGGGTTCCTGCGATACCGCACCGGCTCAAATCAGGTGTGACGCACTGATTGCCAAAAAAAGCAAAAATATTGCCGCGGGAAGTAGAGATGACATGGTCTTGTGCATCTAACATGAGCGCGTCATCCCACTGCTGAGCAGCCGCCTCCTGTGCTGCCAGAACCTGCTCGGTACGGGCCAATAGCTTGAGTCCGGCAAGCTCGGGCTGACACGCCCAGCGAATCTGCGCGATGCCACAAGACTGCCGATCTGGCGCCTGCACTAGCGGCGGAAACAGCGTCAGAATGTGTCTGGGCGATACTGAATCGGGTGGTGCGTACCCGCGCGGACCCGACCCGCGGGTCACCGTTAGACGCGCCGTGCCGGAATGCCCCACCGACTCCACGCAACGACAAATGTCCTCAAAAACCCGCTGCGCAATGGCTTCTGGATGCGGAAAACGCAGGGCCTCAAGTGCCAATGAGAGCCTAGCTGAATGAAGCGATTGGCACGCAATTTTTCCACTCAAGCAACTCATCGTCTCGAAAGCACCGTCAGCATAGTTCAGCCCTCGATCGTCAAGCGGGATGCTCGCCCCCGCTTTGCCATCAACCCATTCGTATGGCGTTGGCAATGGCGATATCAACCCAGCTGACTAAAGATCAAAGAACCATTGGTGCCGCCAAAGCCAAACGAATTCGACAAAGCATGGCGCATCACGCGTTCTTGAGCGTGGTGAGGAACGTAATTCAAATCGCATCCCGGGCTGGGGTTATCGAGATTAATCGTGGGTGGCGCCACACCATCTCTCAGTGCAAGAATCGTCAGAATGGCTTCCACCGAGCCTGCCGCCCCCAGCAAATGTCCAATCATTGATTTAGTTGAGCTCACAGCTAACTCCGAGGCGTGGTCGCCAAAAACCGCTTTGATCGCCAGGGTCTCCGCAAGGTCACCCGCTGCCGTCGATGTGCCATGAGCATTAACGTACCCAATATCAGCAGGCTCTAACTCTGCGTCATTGAGCGCTTGCTGCATTGCCGCCGCCGCGCCCCGGCCATCCTCGGGAGGAGAGGTCATATGGTAGGCGTCCCCGCTCATACCAAAGCCGGTGAGCTCGCAATAAATATGAGCCCCTCGCGCTTTGGCGCTATCATATGACTCCAGCAAGAGAATGCCGGCGCCGTCTCCCAAAACAAAACCGTCTCTGTCAGCATCCCAAGGACGTGACGCGCTCTCGGGATCATCGTTGCGCGTAGACAATGCCCGCGCCGCTGCAAACCCACCGATGCCAACTGGGGTCGTCGCCATTTCTGCTCCGCCGACGAGCATCGCATCGACATCGCCTGCCGCGATGAGCCGAGCGCCCAAGCCAATATTATGGGTGCCCGTGGTACAGGCGGTGACCACGGCAAGGTTGGGCCCCTGCAGGTTATAGAGAATCGATAAATTACCGGCGATCATATTAATGATGGCCCCTGGGACAAAGAACGGTGATACGCGTTTTGGCCCCTTCTGTTCGACCAGCATGGCGGTGTCTTCGATCGAGCCAATACCACCAATCCCTGAGCCAATGGCACAGCCGATACGATGGGCATTTTGGTCAGTCACCTCAAAACCAGAATCACGAAAAGCCTGAATGCCAGCGACCATCCCGTATTGGATAAAAGGATCCATCCTGCGGGCATCGCGGGGCTCTAGATAGCCCTCAACAGAGAACGATTTCACACTGGCACTGAAACGGGTTGTAAAGGCACTCGCATCGAATTGGTCAATGTTGGCCGCGCCACTGGCGCCAGCACAAATGCCTTGCCAGCTGGTCGCGACGTCGAGCCCCAGCGGCGTCACGGCGCCCAGCCCAGTGACAACGACTTTATTGCCTTTCATGCTTCGCCCCTCTTGTTGCGTTTAACGGTGATGTGCTGAACGTATCGATTGCCGGATGCACACCAGCAGGTAGATCGACTTCCCCCTGCCAGGTCACCAACCAACCCCAATACGATCAATAATTCACTAACCCATGAAAGCGAAAGGGCCGCAATGCTGAAGCAGAGCGGCCCTTGATTCGATTCGCTGCTGCGACTCGCTTAAGCGAGATTTTCGTTGATGTAATTAATAGCCAGCTGAACCGTTGTGATTTTCTCGGCCTCTTCGTCGGGGATTTCGGTTTCGAACTCCTCCTCCAGCGCCATCACTAACTCTACCGTATCAAGGGAGTCAGCGCCGAGATCATCAACAAAAGATGCCTCCGCTTTTACTTCCTCTTCCTTGACGCCCAGTTGCTCAGCGACAATCTTCTTGACTCGATCTTCGATATTGCTCATGACGTACTCAATACTCCCAAGTTAGTCAGGCACTGCGCCTGCACGACGGGGATTTTACAAGCTTTTGCCGCAAGTAAAACCCTTTTTACTCTGTTTATCCCTCTTGATAAGGATCTTCAGCCCATGTAGAGACCACCGTTGACATGAATGGTCTCTCCAGTGACATACTGAGCACCATCACTGACCAAAAAAACCACCGTCTCAGCGATATCTTCGGGCAAGCCCAAGCGCCCCAGTGGAATTTGCGCCTGCAACCCGGCTCGCTGTGCCTCGTTCAAGGCGCGAGTCATATCGGTATCGATAAACCCTGGTGCCACGCAATTAACCGTAATCGACCTTGAGCCCAGTTCTCGCGCCAATGATCGTGCCATGCCTTCGGCGCCTGCCTTGGTGGCGGCATAATTACTCTGCCCGGCATTACCCATAGAACCGACCACCGAGGTAATGTTAATTACCCTGCCCCACCTGGCTTTCGTCATACCGCGAAGGCACCCTTTGCACAAACGGTAAAGAGCGTTCAGGTTGGTGTCCACCACCGAGTGCCACTCCTCTTCTTTCATGCGCATCAGGAGATTATCCTGAGTGATGCCCGCGTTGTTGACCAACACCAATGGGTCGCCGAATTCAGTGCGAACAGCTTCCAGGCAGGCCGCAATCGATTCGGGATCGGTGACATTGAGCACCCTGCCTACACCGCCCCATTCAGACAAATGGGTCGAAATGCTGGCTGCCCCCTGCTCGGTGGTTGCCGTGCCCACGACCATAAAGCCGCGCTGCGCCAGACTGGTGGCGATCGCTGAACCAATGCCTCGACTCGCACCGGTGACCAACGCCACTTTTAGATCGGTTTGATTCATAGGCTCTCTCCTGAGGCCGATTGCAGAGTATCGATTGCTTCCAGCGGTGAGCAGGCGACCGATTTATCGATGCGTTTCATCAGGCCTGAGAGCACTTTTCCTGGTCCGCACTCTAAAAACCGATCGCACCCAGCCTGCAAAAGGGTTCCCACGCACCGTGTCCAAATCACCGGTTCAGACACCTGCCTAACAAGGCGACGTCTGATTTCGATGGCCTTGCGGTGCGGTTGGGCATCGACATTGCTGATCACTGGCATGAGCGCATCATTCAACGCGACCGAGTGAAATGCCTCTGCCATTGCTCCAGCGGCGGGCTGCATTAAAGGGGTATGAAAGGGCGCGCTAACCGCCAGCGGCAGCACTTTTTTGGCGCCCGACTCTTTGAGCGATTCGGAGGCAGCAAGCACCGCTTGCGCGTGCCCCGCAATCACTACCTGGCCTGGGGAGTTATAGTTCACCGCCCCAACATAGGTATCTTCTGTGCAATGGCGCAAACAGATGTCATCGATTATTTTGTCGTCTAACCCGAGCACCGCAGACATAGCACCCTCACCTGAGGGGACAGCTGACTGCATGGCTCTGCCACGAATTTGAACTAACCTCGCTGCATCCGCCAAGGTGAGTGACTCTGCAACAACGAGCGCAGAATATTCACCGAGGCTATGCCCCGCAACGAATTCGGGGGCAGAGCCTGACTCTGCTCGCCAACAGCGATAGAGAGCCGTACTCGCGGTCAAGATGGCCGGCTGGGTGTATTCAGTCAGGGTCAGCTGATCTTCTGGTCCGTCAGAGACTAACGCCCACAAATCATAGCCCAGTGCGTCGCTAGATTCCGCAAAGGTTTCTTGAACAACGGGATAGCGTGCAGCGATCTCCCCCAGCATTCCTACTGATTGAGAGCCCTGCCCGGGGAAAAGGAACGCCAGCCCGGCCAAGAAAGCTTACTCGTCGTCGCCAGTTTCAACGACCTTCTTTCCGCGGTAAAACCCATCTGCGCTCATATGGTGCCGGCGCCGTGTCTCACCTGATGTTTCGTCTACCGTCAGAGTCGGGCCACCAATCGAGTCATGTGATCGGCGCATGCCCCGTCTGGAACGGGTCTTTTTGTTCTTTTGTACAGCCATGATAGGCCTCCTTAAAAATAGTCCAAGCACCTACGGATCACTCATCCGTGCGCATAGACCTTGTCAACTGATACGGTACTTGTAGCCGTCTAAGATTTTAACTTAGCCAGCACGGCGAAGGGGCTTTCTTTGCGCCCCTCGCTTTCAATACACCCTTCCTCATTGCCCAGCGCCATTCGCTGGGCATCGGTAATACAGTCTTCAGCGTGCATCGGACTAGCGGGTATTGCTAACAGCAGCTCTTCCTCAACAATGTCACTTAGATTAGCGGTTTCTTGCACGATCAATGGCTCATAGCTGGACGGAAGTTGCGCCGCATCCTCATCATCCCATATGCAGGCCATAACGGTCCGCGTCTCTAACACCTGAGTCATCTCACCAAGGCAACGTTGACACTCCAGCACCACCTCGGCGGTAATCTGCGCTTCAACAATGTAGCGCCCTTCCTCGTCTCGTCGAAACTCGAAGACGGCTGAAGCGGGTGCGACCAGCCCGACGCCAGCGCTCATGAGTCGGCCAAGGTCTGTTATCGCGGCCACGCCGCTGATACTGGCCTCACGAGCGGCTAATCCCCGAAGGTCTAGCTCTCTTGGCAACGCCCCTTTTCTCATGGGCGCGGATAATACGGACGCTAATCTGCGCTGTCAAAGCTATCTGCCCCCCGTTACCATGGGACGTCTCGCAAAGGTATTTTTCACGAAAACGTCGGTATGTCGCCACTTCAACTCATTTTAGCGTCCACCTCACCTTATCGTCGCAGCTTAATGGAGCGGCTACGGGTCTCGTTTAGCACGATGGACCCGGATATCGATGAGAAGCTACTGCCTGATGAATCCGCCGTTCAACGTGCCAGCCGATTAGCGCAAAGTAAGTGTGAGGCCCCCTCTGTTAACGGAGCCCTCGTCATTGGTTCAGATCAGGTCGCGTGCCTCGATGGCAAGATATTAAGAAAGCCTGGCTCGGCCGATAACGCCATCGCACAGCTGATGCAGTGCTCTGATCGAACCGTGGTGTTCTGGTCAGCCGTCTCAGTGCGCTCGACCGTGACGGGTCATCATAAGCAGCGGCTGGTTCCGAGCGAGGTGCAGATGCGGCCGCTGACTCTGCCAGAAATAGAGCGCTATGTAGCAGCCGACAACCCACTCGACTGTGCGGGCAGCTTTAAATGGGAGTCGCTGGGGATTACCTTATTCCAGCGCATCAAAACAGAAGATCCCACCGCACTGGAGGGCTTACCACTGATTGCACTGTGCGAGCTGCTGCGGTTTCACGGTCTAGCCCTTCCGCTCAGTGCGCAGCTTACTGAGCACTGACTCTAGCTCCGGGTCCAGCGGGCAAGACAGATCGTAGCGCTGGTCATTGACCTCGAACTGTATCGCCGTTGCATGCAGGAATAACCGTTTCAGGCCGATGGTACTGGTTCGACTCGCCGACTGGTCGTTTTGGTATTTGGTATCGCCCAGAATGGGATGGCCAATATGCTGGGTATGGACACGGATTTGGTGGGTCCGGCCCGAAATCGGTTTGGCCTCGATGAGCGTCGCATCAGGAAATCGTTCAAGCACCCTCATTTCGGTTTTTGCAGGCTTTCCCTCATTGGATACTTTGACCAATCGCTCACCGGATGCCGTATGTCGCCGATCTAAGGGGGCCGATACCATCCGTTGATAGGCAGGCCATTTACCGGCCACCAGCGCTATGTAGCGCTTATGGATGCGATTTTCTCGAAGTTGCTGATGCAGTGCCCTTAACGTCCGTGCATTTTTCGCAATCATGACTAGACCCGAGGTGTCTCGGTCGAGCCGATGAACCAACTCTAAGTAACGCTCATCAGGCAGTAAACTTCGAAGAGACTCGATCAGACCCAAGCGCACCCCACTGCCCCCATGGACCGCGAGCCCCGTGGGCTTGTTGATGACCAGCAATTCTGTGTCGTCATACATAATTGCGCTGCGAATTCTTTTCTCCCAGGCAGCCGAGGGCTGCTTACTCACCTCTCGCGGCACCACGGTTAAGGGAGGAACCCTCACGCTGTCTTCCGCTTTGACCCGATAGTCGGCCTTGGAGCGGCCTTTATTGACGCGCACCTCACCTTTCCGTATCGCCCGATAAATGCGTGTTTTAGGGACGTCGCCAGCATGCCGAAGCAAGAAGTTATCTAACCGCTGCCCTGCCTCCTCAGCAAGTACGGAGACAAATCGGACCGGTTGTTTCGGAGAATCACTCATGAAATCACTACTTTATACTCATTATCTAATCGTTGAATCAGCGGGCGCTTGGTGCTACGGTTCGCCGGTCGGGGTACTGGTGTACCCGCGGACATCGTCTTAATGCCTCGAAAAAGTGGCGCGGCGTTGACCGACGAGCACCCGAACCAGCACAAAATCGCTGGCCCAAGTCGAGCTTTTCCCGCTCCTACTTACCCGATGAACGGATTACGAGTCTACCGCGTGACCCCCTCCGGACCTAATGGACGTTTGAGTGGCCTGCGGAAGACAAAGACAAACCCGCGACACAAGATGGCGCGGTGCGAATTGCGAATCAAGCCCCTAGTGTTGTCACTGAGGGTTGTGTGACCAGATAACGGAGGATCAGGAAACCTCCCATCATGATCACTCGCCGGAGACGGCGGGACCGCATGTACAGGAGACGTTTTTGTCTCCGCACCGCCCAGTTGCGTCGTCAACTGGATAAAAATCATGAAAAAAATGCTCATTAATGCAACGCAGCCGGAAGAGGTTAGAGTTGCTATGGTCGATGGTCAGCGACTGTACGACCTGGATATCGAAAACCGTCAGCGCATTCAAACTAAAGCGAATGTCTACAAAGCGAAAATCACTCGTGTCGAGCCCAGCTTAGAGGCGGCGTTTGTCGATTTCGGTGCTGATCGGCATGGGTTCTTGCCGCTGAAAGAGATCGCTCCCGAGTACTACCGTAGTAAAGCGCCTGAGAACGAGGGAAAGATCCGCATCAAAGACGTGCTGAAAGAAGGCACCGAGGTGATTGTTCAGGTCGATAAAGAGGAGCGTGGCACCAAAGGCGCCGCTCTGACCACCTATATCAGCTTGGCGGGGCGTTACATGGTGCTCATGCCAAACAACCCCAAGGCGGGTGGTATTTCGCGCCGTATCGAAGGGGAAGATCGCAGCGAGCTGAAGGCGTCGCTGTCACAACTTAACCTGCCAGATGGCATGGGCGTCATTATTCGCACCGCCGGTGTGGGTAGGAGCACCGAAGAGCTGCAGTGGGATCTCGATTACTTACTGCAGTTATGGGACGCCATCACGCAGGCCAACCAAGACAGTAAACCACCTACCCTGCTCTATCAGGAAAGCGACGTCATCATTCGCGCAGTTCGTGACTACCTTCGCGACGATATCGACCAAGTATTGATTGACGATACCACTGCCTACCAGCGTGCAGCGGATTTTGTCGGCATGGTCATGCCGCATTATAAAAGTCGCCTCAAGCAGTATGAGGATCCATTGGCTTTATTTAATCGCTTCCAGATTGAGGGGCAAATAGAAACTGCCTTTCAGCGTGAAGTGCGGCTACCCTCTGGCGGGTCGATCGTTATCGATCCGACTGAGGCGCTGGTGTCGATTGATATCAACTCGGCGCGCGCCACTAAAGGGAGCGACATCGAGCAAACGGCGCTGCAAACCAATCTGGAGGCAGCGGATGAAGTAGCTCGGCAGCTTCGATTACGCGATATGGGCGGCCTAATTGTTATCGATTTTATTGATATGTCCGCAAATCGTAACCAACGCGCCGTCGAGAATCGCATTCGCGAGGCGCTAGAGGTTGATCGCGCTCGGATCCAGGTAGGCCGCATTTCTCGCTTTGGACTCTTGGAAATGTCACGTCAGCGATTGCGCCCTTCACTAGGTGAAACCAGCGGCATGGTCTGTCCGCGCTGCACAGGACAAGGGACCATACGAGATACCAAGTCACTGGCACTGGCCATTTTACGACTCATACAGGAAGAGGCGGCAAAAGAGCGCACCGGCGAAGTACAAGCCATTGTCCCCGTCGACGTTTCCACCTTTTTGCTTAATGAGAAACGTGCCGATATCAACGAAATAGAATCCAGTACCGGCGTGAGGACCGTGGTCGTTGCCAGTCCTTATATGGACACGCCCCACTTTGAGGTGCGGCGACTTCGTGATGACGAAGTGGAGGAGTCACGACGTTTAAGTTTTCATATTGAGAAGCCAACGCCCGAGGCGCCCTCGGTAGAGGCCGCTTCTGACAATCCAGTCAGCGCGCCCGAAGCACTTGTGCGCGACATCACGCCAGAAGCACGGGCTCCAGAGGCTGCACCGAAGACCGAGGAGTCTGCACCGCGTCAACAACGCACTAAACGGGATGCTGCTAAGTCCAATGATCGAAAGGCATCGCAACCCGGCCTGCTCGCTCGCCTTTGGGCGCTGCTTTTTGGGTCTTCAGAGGCGCCTAAAAAACCCTCCGGGAACGACAGGGGCGGTCGCAGAGGCGGCGAACAGAATCGCAATCGATCACGCAGACGGTCTGGCGATCGGCGACGTGGCGAGAATCAGAACAGCGATGAGGCTGGACAGCGTAATCGTCGTGACCGAAATGATCGACGTGGTGGGAGAAATCGCAAGCAAGACGACGATCAGGAGCAGAACACCACCACAGCCACTAGCGGCCCCAGCGGGCAGAACAGCAGTAGCCCTAACTCGGACAGCGAAGATCAAGCAAAGCGACCAAGACGTCGTCGTGGTCGACGCGGTGGCCAGCGTCGTAATGACCCAGCCAGCAACGATGCGGTAGAAACCACCGATGACGCAGTGGCGACTGACGCTCAGGAAGAAATCGTTGTTGCTGATACAGACAGTGCCCCTCGTCGCCGACCGGCCGATAAGCGGCAGGATAACCGGCGACGTCGACAGCGTCAGGCGGTCACAACCGAGGAAACCGAAGCACCCGCAGGGATGGAGACTGAATCCGCTGACGCCCCTGCCGCTAACGATGCCCCCGTGGCTGATGTAAATGTGGCTTCCTCAGAGGCACTCAGCGCTGCTTTCAGTAGCGAGAGTCAGGAGCACATTGCTGAGAGCCAAGATGAAGCATCGGCTCCGCAAGCGGTAGAGACCCCCTCCGAACCAGCGGCTTACAGCGCATCTGCAGAAAGTTCAGCAACCGCTGATGCGCAACAAATTGAAAAAGCGAGCGCAGCAGAGACTCCAGTCCCGGCACGGGCGCCGGAAGTCGTCGTCACCACTACAGGCGCTAATACGGTCGATGCGATGGAAACAGCGGTCGAAGAAGTCGATACGAGTGGACTGACAGCAGAGGGACGAGCAATCAATGATCCACGCATTTTGCCCAAACCGGTCACCGACACCGCCGTGCAGACTGAGCTCACGCAACTGTTTGACGCACCGGAAGCACCTCCTGTTAGCGTGGTGTCGCAGAATATTCCTCGCGCCAGCAACGATCCGCGCGGTCCTAAAGCGGCGACGGCTGGAAAGTAACTTGATTGAAACGGGCGCAACGATATAATGCGCCCTCTCCGCCAGGGGCTCCCTGGCGGCTCTTTTTTGGTGGGCTGGCTGAGTGGTCGAAAGCGGCGGTCTTGAAAACCGTTGAGGGGTGACCCTCCGTAGGTTCGAATCCTACGCCCACCGCCACTAAATGCCTGATTTAAGCGGATAGATCAGACTCACGAAACGCGCCCAAGTACGGCGCGTTTTTTTTGGTCGGCACTTGGTCGGCGCGAGCTCGGCAGAAGGGAGCGAGAAGTTCCGAGTTCACACTGGGACGCACTCGGTTGACGCACCTGATCTCCTAACGACATCCGGGCCTTGTAGATCAGGCGGCTAGAGATCGCTCGGTAAACGACGCGCAAGACCTGAGCCTTGTCGCAGGGGTAACGTCAATCAAAGTTGAAAATAAGAAGCGGGCAAAGACGGGCTTGCGAGCGAGACCTTAATAATGTACTTTGTTTTATAAAGTACTCTCACAAAGGAAGCTAGGATGAAATCTGAAATTGAAGCCGACATCAAATTTTTGAAACAGATGGCCGCGCAGGGTCGCAAATCGCCGTTACAAGGGGGCGAGCATGGCGTTCTCTGGGGCGGAATGTTCACCCTGTCAGCGTTATTTGCCTACGCCGTTGTCGCCGAACTCATTTCACTGCCGTCGTGGGCCATTGCACTGGCATTCATAGGCCCCGCGCCAATTGGCGTGCTGGCGGGGCAATACCTCAATAAAAAGTACGGTGGCACCTCTGGTGGCTTTAGCTTTGGCAACAAAACCTCTGCAGCAGCTTGGAGCGCGGTCGGAATCACTATAGGCGCTCTGTATATACCCGTGCTTGCAGCGCAAGCCCTGGGTGCCCTTACAATAAATGTCGCATATATCTTTGGATCTCTACAGGTGACGGTTTTTGCGTTGTACGCCGTTGCGTATTCGACAACCGCACAGGTCTCAGGTGACCCTAAACAGTACTTATTTTCAGGTGCCGCGATAGCTGCGTCAGTGGCGAGTATCTTTACAACGGGAACCCATGACATGTTTCTGGTCATGGCGGCAGGCCTGTTCTGCAGTGCTGTGATTCCGGGATATCTAACGCGATCCAAGCACCCAGTGGCGGCATAAATCGATTATGAATAGCACTTCAAATTTGGCGGCCGAAGATATTAATGACCTTATTCACGGAAGGGTGAGGCTAGCTGCCATGGCCTACATCGCGGGTGCGGGTGACGCCGACTTTACGGCGATAAAGAAAGCGGTCAACACCAGCGATGGCAACATGTCTGTGCATTTGCGAAAATTAGAGGACGCCGGTTATTTAGCGGTAACTAAAGGCTATAACGACCGAAAGCCCCAAACGATTTACGCGCTGACCGATAAGGGCCGTGCTGCCTGGGACGAGTACTTGGAAAAAATGCGCCAATTGTTGGTAGAAACCTGAGTCAATGAGGGGCCTGATAAAGCGATTTAGCGACCGCCAGCATACAGCTTAAAACTAGCCTTCTTTAGTCACCCTCATGGGGTCGCAAAAACCAACATAATGATTCGATCTCAGCGGGCCAAGGCGCTCGATGAAAATGATCGACTGACTGTTCACGATGCCGTTGCGGGGCGCCCGACCGAAGAGTGTCCTCGGCAGCCTCCAGCACTTGGTGAGGTTTTGCGATGGTGACTGGCTCCGGTGTTAACACACTATCTGCGAAGACATCCAGCTTGAGGGGCGGCGTTGCCGGTGCATCTCTGTGCTGCCACAGGCCTGATTGAAGATCCAAAGTGTATGAGGCCAGCAGTTTGGCACCCCACTGGGCGACCAGCGCCATTGCATTGAGAATGTAATCCACCTCTTGATCGTCACAGAGCCAATGGAGATTAAAGCGCACCCAACCGGGTCGTAAACAGCCAAAACCTCGCTGCACGCTAGCGGCTAGCGCTTCGGACTCTTGCCGCGTAAGCCCTAGCAACTCGTGACCATAAGGCCCCGCGCAGGAACAACCGCCTCGCGCTTGAATACCGAACAAATCGTTGAGTAATCGCACCACGTAACCGTAATGCAGCTCACCGTGATCGGACCGAAAGCGCATCGAAAAAATAGGCAGTTGATCTGCGTGTCGCGGGCCGAGTCGTTCCAATCCGTCGGTCATCTGAAATCGTTTTTCGGCTTCTCGTCTGTGTTGCTTTTCAATTTCGGCGATCCGTTGATAGCCGATTTTTTTAGGGATGCTCACCGCCATGGCACCGCGAATGGACTCTACTATGCCGGGCGTACCGCCCTCCTCCCGGTGCTCGGGGTCCGGATGCCACTCATGCCAATCAGGGGTGACATAGCGCACGGTCCCACCACCAATTTGCGACGGCACGGTATTACGCAACACCTTACGTTTAATCGCCAGTACGCCACTACTGCCGGGGCCACCAATAAACTTGTGAGGTGAGAAAACAACCGCGTCGAGAGGCGCATCGGCTGCATTCATGTCAACAGCAAGGTAGGGGGCGCCTGCTGCGTAATCCCACACCGCGAGGGCACCATGGTCTTTGAGTCGTC
>ERZ1046568.207-NODE-207-length-50459-cov-6.918618_pt1 | contig 50459 bp, 42 predicted proteins | sample MGYA00383092_ERZ1046568 | MGnify/ENA primary metagenome ERZ1046568 (study PRJEB29581, sample SAMEA5548362) | metagenome | biome: marine; feature: coastal; material: water | depth 1 m | study: Short-term variability in the microbial, nano- and picoplankton dynamics... | reverse complement strand
AAAAATAAAAAGCGGAGAACCAGTTGATTTCAACCAATTCTCCGCTAGAGTGACCCTGGCAGGATTCTAACCTGCAACCGCTGGAGCCGAAATCCAGTGCGCTATACAGTTGCGCCACAGAGCCCTTTTTGGCGAGTGGTGCAACTAAATCCTTCAAAAAGGAAGTTGCGACACATAGCCATCTATTATTCTTCCACAAAAGTAAGGTTTTCGCCCAATTCTGCGCTCAATCCCCAAAGTTTTTCGACCTTTATATCTGGATTAAAAATAAAACACATGATTTGGCGTTATTTTCGCACAATCAAACGGGTATATGCAAGCATTCAAATTAATAAATAAGATAATCTTTCAAGCAACTCATTTTGTGCTAGGCGTACTTTTCATCTCTTGTACTGTTTTTGGTCAATCGACTATGGGTGGTTGGACGCTTCATGTGCCAGCCAAAAATGCGAGTTCTGTTGTACTAGATGGTGACATGGTGTACGCGGCTTTCGACAATGGAATTCTGGCGTACGACATAGATGCAAAGGAAAGATCAGTAATGACATCCACGAATAGTTTATCTGATGTGCGTGTAACTGCTTTGGGATATGAGCCCAATTCAAAAACGGTTGCCATTGGCTACCAAAATGGAAATGTGGACTTGTTAAATGGAAACTCTGTTTTCAATCTTCCTGCAATAAAACAAGCTCAAATTCAGGGAATTAAAGAAATTCAAAAGATAAAAAGTTACCAAGGGAAAGTTTATTTGACGACAGGATTTGGTGTGGTAGTTGTTGACCCAATCAAGCAAGAGGTGCGCGATACCTATTATCCAACAGAGAACAAAGAATTAATCACTGACATCGAATTTTCGGGAGATACTGTTTTTGTTTTAACGCACAACAAAGTGCTTTTTGCCAATAAAAACAGTCCTGGATTGGGAGATTTTAATCAATGGGCTAATGATACGAGAGTTCCTTTGAATTCAGATAATTCATACCGCCATATACTGCACATAAACAATCATCTATTAATTTCGAAAATTGATGTGAGTTATGGCAATGATTCAGTTTATTCGATAACGAGTGGCGGATTACAATTCATCGATGTCGATGGATTTGATTTAGAAATTCATTCGATTTCTAATCACAATCAGAAATTGGCATATAACGTAGCTGGAGGAATCTTTGTAATGAAAAGTGATTTTTCAGGAATCGATTTCATAAGAAACTATTATGATCAAGGCGAATTTCCTGACATGAACTACACGGTTTGGCGAGATGGAACGATATACATTGCCGATAAAAATGCAGGCCTGGTTATTTTAGATGGATTTGGTGATTTTGAGAAAATAGGATTTTCTGGCCCACCAAAAAGTAGCTTTTATTCCTTGGATTGGGAAGATGGAAAGCTCCTTGTCACGGGCGGTGGTTTGAGTGGAACCTTTTTCACCTTTAACAATTCTGGCTTCTATTTATTGGAAGATCAAGAATGGAGCTTGTACAACAAGGAAAGTATGGCGATTTGGGTGGATAGTTTACCCATTTTTGATTTTGTGGCTGCGAGCATCAATCCGAAAAATCCTGACGAGTTTGCCATGGGAACATACTCTGGGGTGCCGTTAGCGATAGTCAATAAAGCGCAAACAAGCACGGAATTGTACACAAACGCCAATTCGCCATTGGAACCGACCATTTTAGGGAATGGCTGGTCGTATTTGTCCGATATTCAATATGATTCAAGAGGAAATTTATGGGTCGTAAATGCTTACTGTGATAAAACTTTAAAGGTATTAAAAGAGGATGAGAATTGGGAGAATTTCGATATGGGAGGGAACTCTAAAAACAAAATCACGGGAAAATTAGCGATTGATTATAATGACAATGTTTGGTTTGCAGTGGAAGGCAGAGGTCTTTTTGCTCTGGACTACAACGAGACTATTGACAATCTAGCAGACGACAAGAAAAAACAATTTCAAAAAGGCGAAGGACAAGGAAATTTACCGTCTAATTCAGTAAGAGCCATTGCTGTAGATTTTGATAACGAAATATGGGTGGGAACCGATGCAGGTTTTGCGATAATTTATAATTCAGATAATGTTTTTGACGCAAGCCCAGGTGATTTTGATGCGCAACGCATAAAACTGGATTTTGAAGGTAATGTTGAATATTTGCTGGGAGGAACAGTCATTAATGATATCGAAGTGGATGGCGGAAACCGAAAATGGATAGGAACGGAAGGAACCGGAATCTTTTTAATGTCGGCGGATGGTATTACTATTTTAGAAAACTATACAGTTGAGAATTCCCCGCTTATTTCGAATGTAATTTTGGATCTAGAAATTGATCACAATACAGGCGAAGTGTATTGTGTAACGGACATTGGTTTAATATCATTTCGCACCGATGCCAGCTATGAAGACCCTGATTATGAAAATGTAAATGTTTTCCCGAATCCCGCTACACCTGAGTTTGAAGGATTAATCACCATCCAAGGAATACGGTACAATTCGGATGTGAAAATAACGGATATTGGTGGTAATTTAGTGTACAAAACGACCTCAAATGGAGGTACGGCAGTTTGGAATGGTAAGAATTTAGATGGAACCAAAGTTGCATCAGGGGTTTACTTAATTTGGACGGCGGCCAACGAAGGAAAAGGGCGAAAAGTGGGCAAGGTGGTAGTAATCAACGATTAAAAATGAAGGAAAGTGATTTGGGTATTTTCATTCAGCGCATACCATTTTCAGAAACGAGTGCTGTTGTAAGTTACTTTACACAGAACCACGGATTTCAAAAGTTTTTATTTCTAGGTGCAAAAAAGAAGTCTAACTTATTATTCCCGCTAAACGTACAAGAACTGGCTTATTTTTTTCGGAATGAAAGCGAATTGGGAAAATTGACCCAAGTGGAATCTACTATGGAAGTGACAAACATTCCATTCGACCCCGTTCGCTCGAGCATAGCCTTTTTTGTCGCTGAAGTTTTGCAGAAATGTTTGAACCATACCGAGAAGGATGAACAACTATTTGTTTTCCTTCGTGGTAAAATCCAAGAGTTAGAAACGCAAAAAAATCTCGCTATGTATCCCATTCGATTTCTCTTGGAGCTCACTTTTTTCTTGGGAATAGAGCCACAAATTGAAGAAGAAACGAACACTCATTTTAATTTGGAAGAAGGTGTTTTTGCGCGCAATGTGCAAAAGGATAAATACTGTTCTGAAGAATGCAGCGCCATTATTTTTAGTTTGTTAATGAACGAAGAAGTCAAACTCAACCGCCAACTTCGTAAAGAAACGTTGGAAGTGTTATTGGTGTATTACAAATTACATCTGGAGCATTTTGGGAACCTCAAATCGAAGGAAGTTTTGCAAACTATTTTAGAGGAATAAAAAAAAGCCGAACGCGAGGAACGACTTTTATAATTGCAAGCTGAGAGCCATTTAATTAAACAATATTGTGCCTCTGTCTATCGAGACAACTTTATAAAAATAGTCGATATATCTAACAACTCCATAGGATTCGGTTGAAAATTCTTTACTTTTTTATTAATCAAGACCAAAAAGTCACCTGTTAAAATCGGCATAACCACCGCGTCTTCTACTATTTTTTGATCACACATAACAAATAACTGATTCCGTAAATCTTCATCTTGTTCTTTGTTGGCTTGTTCTAGGATATGATCGTACTCGGCATTTTCGTAGCGGAAAGAGTTAATCGTATTATTGTTGGCGCTAATGTTGCTGCCGTAAAAGATACTCAAGAAATTTTCTGGATGCGGATAATCGGCAATCCAACCAGCACGCCAAAGTTTGGCTTCCCCTTTTTCAATTGCTTTGTCTCTTTCATCTATACTGCACAACTTAATTCCTAAGTCAATGCCAAGGGTTTTCTTCAATTGGAGAACAACCCCTTTTACTAAATTATGCGATGCGGAATTTTTCAAGGCATTAACATAGATGTCAATTTTCGGAAAGCCATTACCATTCGGATATCCTGCCTCAGTCATTAATCTTTGGGCTTGAAGCGTATCAAAAGCCAAGTTTTTTACATCGTCATTTGGATAAAAGTCGAGTGGAGGTAAGAACCCATTTGCAGCAGGCCAACCTTCGCCGCCTATCCATGTATTGACCAATTCTGTGCGGTTGATTGCATGATTGAAAGCTCTACGAACACGAACATCTTTAAATTCTTTACTTTGATTTGCAAAGCCGATGTAGCTTACACTCATACTTGGCTCTGAAAACACTTTGTGTATTACATTTTCGCCATTCTGAGCTTCTTCTAAAGATCCCAACAAATGATTGATTTCTTCGGCTGGAATGTTCAACACGATATCGGTTTTTGAATTCTGAAAATCAGCTAATTCTTCCTGTTTACTATTATAATATCTCATTTCAAATCCATCCAAATAAGGTAATTTGTTCCCCAGTTTGTCTTTTTTCCAATACTTCGGAAAACGTTTCAATTTCAAAAATTCAGCCGTATGTTCTTCTAACATAAAAGGTCCGGTGCCCACTGGATTTTTCGAAATATCTTTTCCGTACATTTCAAATGCTTCCTGAGCGACCATACCTAAATTACTGTGCGTGAGTACTTTTTCGAACCCGCCAAATGGTTCTATTAGTTCGATTGTAATTTGATTTTCACCCGATATTTTTATTCCTGACACACCGTTTTTCGTCAGTTTTGTTCTTGTTCTTCTGTTGTATTCTTTCGCTCCCTTGACACGGTTGATCAGTAAAAAGCTGGATTTATTGGCACTTAGACCAGAACAAGCTAAATCCAAGGAAAACTTGACATCTTTTGCCGTCAATAATTTACTTTCACCATTAAAACAAGCATTCGGTTGAAAGTAGACATCTTTTCGAATGTCCAGCGAATAGGTTAAACCATCTTCACTGACTTTGTAATCCTTTGCAATGTTAGGAACGGTTTGCATGGTTCGGGTATCAAAACGCAAAAGTGGTTCGAAAATTTGATAGGTAATGTCTCTCGTAAATTTATTGGTTCCGCTATGCGGAAAGAGTTCGTCAACTTTCTCTGGCGATTGCATTTTTAATATACCGCCATACCAAACGTCTCCTTTGCCTTGCTTTTGCATGGCGGAATCGGCATCATCATTACCACAAGAAATCACTGCAAATACAAGGAATATCGGTAAAAACAGTTTAAAAAGGGTCTTCATGTTTCTATCTAGATAGAACGAATATAGTGAAAATCAATGATTAAAGATATCCTAGCTTTTTTCTTGTACGTATCAGAACTTCTATTGCGACTTTTCTTGCTTTTTCAGCTCCTACTGACAGTTCTCTATCTATTTCATCCTTGTTCGCCATCAAATAGGCGTATCGTTCGCGTTCATTTTTGAATTTTTCAAGAATCAATTCGAATAATTCCTGTTTTGCGTGACCATAACCATAGTTACCCGCCAAGTATTTTTGACGGATTGCTTCTATTTGTTCAGGTGTAGCTAGCAAGTTATAAATCGTTACGATATTACACGTATCTGGGTCTTTTGGTTCTTCCAGTCCTTTGCTATCCGTTTCAATGGACATAACTTGCTTACGCAATTGCTTATCAGAAAGGAATATATTGATAAAATTATTCGCCGATTTACTCATTTTTCCACCGTTTGTTCCAGGCACAGTCTTCGTATCTTCACTCACTTTCGTTTTGGGCACTACAAATGTTTCTCCCATCTGAAGGTTGAACTTCTCGGCAACGTCACGTGTAATTTCCAAATGCTGTTCTTGGTCTTTGCCTACCGGAACTTCATGTGCATCATACAATAAAATGTCAGCCGCCATTAAAATAGGGTAGGTAAACAATGCACCATTTACATCATTCAATCGGTCCGCTTTGTCTTTGAAACTATGCGCCAAAGTCAAACGTTGATAAGGGAAAAAACTCAACAAATACCACATCAATTCGGTAACTTCAGGAATATCACTTTGACGGTAAAAAACAGTTCGTTCTGAATTCAAGCCACAAGCCAACCAAACAGCGGCAGTAGAATAGGTGTTTTCCATCATCACTTTGGAATCTTTGATTTGCGTCAAAGAATGAAAATCTGCGATAAAAAGAAAAGATTCATTTTTCGGGTCTTTTGCCATCTCGATAGCAGGCAAAATTGCTCCTAATAAATTTCCCAAATGAGGCGTTCCTGTACTCTGTAATCCTGTTAAAATGCGTGGCATAATTCTGTTTTTGTTCAAAATTACAATTAATAACCAATTTTAATCCTCGATTATAGGGTAAAGGTGGTGGCTTTAATTATTTTTGGTCTATGAAGTGGATAAAAGCCGTTTTCACCAATCTTTGGAAGTTGTACGTTGGTTTTATTTTTTGTCTAACGGCAATCGTTCTGTATCCCTTTTTTCTTGTTGTTTTGGCTTTGCCAGATGGAAGAAAACGATCCTTCACCCTTTTTGTAATTTGGAGTCGACTGGTACAAATCTTCTGTTTTTATCCTTCTCAAAAAAACAAAGAATTGGATACCAAAGGCAAACCGTTTGTCCTAATCGCTAATCATACTTCGTATTTGGATATTTTTTTAATGTTTTCCTTGTTCCCAAAATATCCTTTTTTGTTCATGGGAAAAAGTGAAATTTTAGGATACCCAATTCTCAAAACCTATTTTAAAAACTTGAATATTCCGGTAGACCGTAAAAAAAAATCACAAGCAGGTCGAGCATTTGTTCAGGCACGAAAGGCGATTGAAGAAGGTTTTTCCATTTGTATTTTTCCCGAAGGGGGAATTCCTGATCTCGAACCACCTGAAATGGAGCGTTTCAAAGATGGAGCATTTCTATTAGCACAAAAAACGGGTGTTCCGATTATTCCCGTATCGTTTCAAAATCATTACCGCCTTTTTTCTGATCCCTCCGAAGGATTTGGTCCAGCTCGACCTGGTTATTCTAAAGTCTATGTTCATGAGTCAATTTATATCAATGATTATAATTTAAAAGAGAAAAAACAAGAATGTCGCGATAGGATAGAATCCAAGTTGTGAGACTTTTCAAAGGAATTGCGTAAATTTGCCGCAGATAATTAGAAAATGAAAATTACAGACGAAGTTGTAGATCACATTGCGCACCTTGCTCGGTTAGAGTTTAAAGGGGATAAAAAGGTGACCATTAAAGAAGATATGGAACGCATTCTGTCTTTCATAGAAAAACTTCAAGAACTGGACACGGAGAATGTGGAACCACTTATTTTTATGTCAGATGAGGTAAATGTACTTCGTGAAGATATAGCAGTAGATTCTTTGACACAGGAACAAGCTTTGTCGAATGCACCGAAGAAAGATTCAGATTACTTCCGAATTCCGAAAGTTTTAGGGTAGTAGAAAAACACTTTAAATATAAAAGAGGGGAACAAATTAATGTTCCCCTCTTTCGTTTTAGAGTATTTTAATTACTTAGCTGCTTGGTATCTTTCCAACACGGCAGACCAATCAATAACGCTGAAAAATGCACTGATATAATCTGGACGACGGTTTTGGTAGTTCAAGTAATAGGCATGTTCCCAAACATCCAATCCTAAAATTGGTGTCCCTGCACAACCTTCACCCATCAAAGGATTATCTTGATTCGCAGTAGAACAAACGCAAAGTTCTCCTTCGCAAACGCATAACCAAGACCATCCCGAACCGAAACGAGTTGCTGCTGCTTTCGAAAATTCTTCTTTGAAGGCATCAAAAGAACCGAAAGTGGTGTTGATGTCCGTTGCTAATTCTCCAACTGGATGTCCACCACCATTTGGCGACATTACTGACCAAAACAAAGAGTGATTGTAAAATCCACCACCGTTATTTCTCACAGCCGGTTTGTCTTTGCATATTTTCAAAATTTCTTCGATAGACATTCCTGCCATATCCGTTGCTTCGATCGCTGCATTTAAGTTGTTGGTATATCCTGCGTGGTGTTTGCTATGATGAATCTCCATCGTACGCGCATCAATGTGCGGTTCAAGAGCGTCATATGCATAAGTTAATTTTGGTAATTCAAAAGCCATTTTAAATGTATTTTAGTTTAATTAATAGTTGAAATTCAAATTTACTGATTTTATCGAGTATAGCCAGTAGTGCATCTGCAAACAATTATTAATTTTTAATTATTCTTTATTAATTATTGCGACTTGTACTTGTTCTCGTACTTCTTGTACAATTCATATTGACGATTATTCAGGTCAACCCAAATGCCAGCCATCAAAGCCATTTTCACGTTGTTGGTAATCATGTCCAAAGCTCCGCCGGTCGAAACGAATAGGGTTGCTTTTTTTCCTACTTCAATTGTCCCGTAGTCTTTGTCAATTCCCATTATTTCGCAAGAACTTAAACTGACCGCTTGCAAAGCTTCTTCATTCGTCAAACCGAAACCTAAACAATGTCCGGCCAAGAATGGAATGTTTCTGGCATTCATCGCTTCCATGTCGCCTTCGTTTTGCAAACAAAATTGAACACCTGCATTTTGCAAGATGCTTGGTAAACGAAAGGGCAAATCTATTGGGTCATCCGTGTTTTCTGGCAACATATGAACTCGAGGCAACATTACTGGAATTTTCGCATCCCGCAATTGTGATGTAATCAAATAACTATCGTATCCACCAACGATTACTGGAAATTTAATATCGAACTCACGACAAAAATCGAGAATATCTAGAAGCTGCTGTAACTCGCTTGCGTGAATATACAATCGTTTTTTCCCGTCCATGCACCCTTTCATAGCTTCCAATCGTAATTCTGGAATTTTGTGACCCTTCTTTTCGTCATATGCTTTTGCCGTAGTGAAGAAGTCGTAGATTTCTCGTTTAGTCTCTTGATACCGTATTTTTCGCTTTTCTGCTTCTTGCGCATCTACACCACTTCCTCTACCTGGAAAAGAATTCGGCCAGTTCAAATGGATCCCATCATCTTTCGATATTGCAGCGTCTTCCCAGTTCCAGCCGTCCAAATGCATGATGGACGAACTTCCTGTTATCCAACCACCTCGGGGAGTGATTTGGGTAATTAAAACTCCATTTGTTCGTACTGTTGAAATAACATCAGACTCGACATTGTATGCGATCAGAGCTCTGATGTGTGGGTTGAATTGTCCAACTTCATCGTAATCACGCGTTGCACGTACGGCATCAATTTCTGTCAATCCCAAAGTAGAATTTGGAGCGACCAATCCCGGATAAAGATGTTGTCCTTTTAAGTCAATGATGGTGTCGTATTCATTTTGCTTTGGGGTAAACGTTAAACTGTTTTTCACTAAAGCAATACGGTCTCCTTTTATTCCGATGGATGCAATTTCCATTGTTTCACCATTTCCAACATGCAAATATGCGTTGGTAAAAAGGATGTTTTGCTTTTTCTGTGAAAAGCCAAAAGAACTAATCAGAAAGGATAGATATACTAATTTTTTCATGACTTAATGGTGATTTTCGTTTGCTGAACCTTCTTCGCCCATCGTATCGCAATGGAAATAACGGTTTACTTTTTTATAAAATGGAATGGTTTTCTGGCCTTTTTGCTTTGCATTTTGCATCAAGGACAAAAGACGTGCTTTTTCAGCTGCGTCTCGTTTCAAAAGGTTATAATCTTTGCTTCGGTCATATAAAATTTCACCGTCAACAATCGTAATTTCTGCTTTTGCTGCCGAAGTCAATGGATGACCCGACCACAAAACTACATCGGCGTCTTTTCCAATCTTTAAACTTCCCATTCTATCGTCTAAATGAAGTAGTTTGGCTGGATTCAAAGTCACCATTTTCAGCGCGTCTTCTTCACTCATGCCGCCATATTTAACCGCTTTTGCGGCTTCTTGGTTCAATCGGCGACCCATTTCAGCATCATCCGAGTTTATGGCAACAACGACACCTTGTTCTTGCATTAGTTGTGCATTGTATGGAATCGCATCCTTTACCTCGTATTTGTACGCCCACCAATCTGCAAAAGTCGATCCCCCTGCTCCGTGCTCGGCCATTTTGTCGGCTAATTTGTATCCTTCAAGAATGTGGGTGAAAGTGTTTATTTTGAAACCCATGCTGTCGGCCATGTGCATCAACATATTGATTTCGCTTTGGATATACGAGTGACAAGTAATGTGTCTTTCCGACTTCAAAATCTCAAGTAATACGTCCAGTTCGATGTCCTTTCGATAATTTCCCGTCAACTTTTCTTGTTCGTAGGCTTTTGCTCTGGTGAATGCATCGTAGAATACTTGTTCGACGCCCATTCTCGTTTGAGGGAAACGTGTCGTGTTGAAATCGCCCCAATTCGCTTGTTTTACATTTTCTCCCAAGGCAAATTTGATGAACTTAGGCGAATTTGGTATTACCATTTGTTCTGGATTGGATCCCCATTTTAATTTAATGATAGCCGAACGGCCACCGATTGGATTGGCCGAACCATGCAACAATTGAGAAGCAGTAACACCACCCGAAAGCTGACGATAGATGTTGATGTCGTCTGGATCGACAACGTCCGCGATGCTTACTTCAGCGGTAACGGCCTGACCCGATTCGTTTACTCCTTTGGAAATTGCAATGTGCGAGTGCTCATCGATGATGCCTGGCGTTAAATGTTTCCCTGTACCGTCGATTGTAATTCCGCCCGAACCAGCGGCATCTGGACCAATTGCAGTAATTTTTCCATTGCCTATTACAATATTTCCCTTTTGGATTATTCCGTCCGCTTCATTTGTCCAAAGCGTAACATTTTTAATGGTAACGTTTTCTTGTACTGATTTTTTTGTCCGTCCAAAAGCTGAAATAGGGAAAAGATTTACTTTAACGGTGTCGGTTGATACCTTAAATTCTGACGTTTCTTCTTTTTCTTTGAATTTTTTGTTCCTTACACCCGACCAAGGCACCCACGTTCCAGTTGGGATTTGTCCAGAGCCTTCAAAAACGCCTAGCTTTTCATTGAATTTACCTTTCAAATTGACTGAACCGTTCCAATCTTCATTGTGGATGGCAAATTGAATCACAACGTCATTGTTGGTGATCTCAATTTTTGGGTCAATTTTTATACTGTCCTTTGCCGTTAAACTTGGGTATTGAATCTTACCAGATGGTTTTTCAGATGTGCCTGAAATTTCAATTGGGAAAGATTTTTCGTCAATAATCAAGTTGTAATTCCCTCGAATATCAACTGTTGGACTCGTTTTGTAAATATTTTGTTCCCCGTTTATCCAAACTTCAAGCACTTCACTCTTTACTTTAAATGGATTATCATTAAGCACTGTGAAACAAGCTTTTTTACCTTTTTCTAGAGTTCCCAATTCGCTTTCAACACGAAGCATTTTTGCTGGAATAGTTGTCAAAGCAGCTAAGGCCTTTTCTGGTGTCAAACCAGACTCCATCATTTTTTGAAGATTTTCCCAAAATTCATTTGGAGATTTCAAACCTGCTGAAGTCAAGGCGAATTCTATACCTTCTTGATCCATGATTTTAGCGTTTGACGGTGCCAATTCCCAGTGTTTTAAATAGCTCAATGGAATTTGTCTACTGATATACGGGTCAGTCACATCATACGCTTTCGGGAAGTTCATTGGAAGAACCAAACTTGCATTCAGTGCTTTCAAATCCGTAGCAGCTGCATATTCATTTCCAGAACCGAGATAAATCATTTTCAAACTAAACTCTTTCGCGATTTTATCAGCACGAAGAATTTCCCATTTGTCCTCTGTTTCAAAAAATATCGGTAATTCGAGTTGTTTTTTATACGCTTCAAGCGAAAGGTCTAATGGTGCTTTTGGGTTTTTAGCATACCATTGATAGTCGTACAAGGATTGTCTCAAAAGTGCTATACTTCCCATTTGAGAAGAAGGATACGTTTGTCTCGAAACGCCACTTTCAAAAGAAAAATATCCCGCAGATTCAGTTTTAATAATGTTTTGATGAATTTTTTCGTTTCCCAAAGCGACCAAAGAACCAGTTCCTTGGGCAATTCCATCTTGAAAATGGGTAACGACGAAACCAAATCCCATTTTGTGATAGTTTTCGTTTTTCTTGCTGTCTATCGTGTAATTTTCTCCTGCTGTGGATTCTGGGTGAATGGATTCGTTCCAATAATATGCACCGTCTTTTGAACTTTCCAATTGTGGACGAAAACTCCATTCTTTTCCTCTGATTTCAGGCAGTCCGATATTAGAATTGACTTCGATAAAGGCCGGAAGTATCGTTTTTCCATTGCCGTCAATCTCCACAGTTCCCTTTGGAATGATGACTAATTTTCCTACCTCTATTATTTCACCATCTCGAAATAGAATAGTTCCGTTTTCGATCGTTTTTTTGGGACTAACGACAATTCGAACATTTTTTATCGCTACACAAGGTTTAGGTGTTGTTTTAACTCCATTTTGTGGATGATTTCCCTGTCCGAATGCACTGAATGCCAGAATCGTGAACAGGATAAAAAGATATTTATGCATTGTTTATATTTGTTGGGATGTGAAATTACTGAAATCTATTTTACTTCACTGTTTATCTAGCAACTATTCCTCAATTTTGTTAATTTTACAATCTAAAATCACAACATGTATTCAGCACTTTCACACGCGCACTCAGGACTAAGATGGGTCGTTTTAATTTTATTGGTTTTTGCAATTTTTAATGCATCAACACGAAAAACCGTTTACGAGAAAAAGGACAAAATGATTTACCTTTTTTCAATGGTGTTTTTACACATCCAATTGCTGATCGGGTTGATCTTGTATTTGATGTCAGATAAAGTGTCTTTCGCTTCCGGGTGGATGAAAGAACCACTCTACCGTTTTTATGGAATGGAGCATTTTCTCGGTATGTTGATCGCTATTATTTTGGTTACTATCGGTAGAAAAAAAGCAGAAAAGGCAACAGTACCAGCGAAGAAGCATAAAATAATTCGCGTTTATTATGTGATTGGATTGCTCATCGTTCTAGTAAGTATTCCTTGGCCATTTAGAGAAGCACTTTTAGGAAAATGGTTTTAAAAGGAATAACATTTTTTGTTCTAACACTCCTCTTCATTTCTTGTAAACCGCCAGCTGGTGATTGTGAAGAATGTGAAGCGGAAGACGAATACACTGGCAAAAGTCTGTTTATGGATCAATGCCTCAGTTGTCACGGAGAAGACGGTAAGCTTGGCAATTCGGGAGCAAAAGATTTAAGCATATCCAAATTGACACCCGATGAAATTAAAGAGGTGCTCAGCGAAGGAAAAGGAGCGATGCCTCCAGCATTAGAGTTGTTAGCGGATCCAAATCATATGGATTCTGTGGTGCAATTCGTTCAAAGTTTACGAAAATAATGAGTCTACACGAAGGACATGTTACGGTTGATTATAGAGAAGAAAGGGCTGTTTTGGTTGGTATCATCCACGGAACAATCACGGAAGATCAAGCCGCAGAATATCTTGATGAATTAGAATTTCTCGCCGAAACGGCAGGTGCTCTTACGGTTCAAAAGTTTACTCAGAAGCTTCCATATCCAAATCCAAAAACATTTGTAGGAAAGGGAAAACTGACTGAAATTCATGAATTTATCGTGTCAAATGATATCGAAGTTGTTATTTTTGATGATGAACTATCTCCTTCGCAATTGAGAAATATTGAAAAACGACTGGAGATTAAAATCTTGGACAGAAACAATCTGATTCTGGATATTTTTGCCAGTCGTGCAAGAACTTCACATGCGAAATCACAGGTCGAACTGGCGCAGATGCAATACTTGTTGCCACGTTTGACTAGAATGTGGACTCACCTCGATCGACAAAAAGGAGGAATCGGGATGAGAGGTCCGGGGGAATCGGAAATTGAAACGGATAGACGAATCATTCAACAGAAAATTTCCCTTCTGAAAGTAAAGTTGAAAGCCATCGATAAACAGATGGAAGTGCAGCGCGGAAATCGTGGTCAATTGGTGCGAGTTGCCCTTGTTGGGTATACCAATGTTGGAAAAAGCACTATCATGAATTTATTGAGTAAAAGCGATGTTTTTGCCGAGAATAAATTGTTCGCAACGCTGGATACAACGGTTAGAAAGGTGGTGATACACAATCTACCCTTCTTGCTTTCGGATACCGTAGGTTTCATCCGAAAACTACCGCATCAGTTAGTAGAATCTTTCAAATCGACTTTGGATGAGGTGCGCGAAGCCGATCTGTTGGTGCATGTACTCGATATTTCTCATCCCAATTTTGAGGACCATTTCAATGTGGTAAAAGAAACTCTAGCCGAGATTGATTATGCGGAAAAACCGGTGGTTCTTGTTCTTAATAAACTGGATGCCTATCAACCCGAAGAGCGCGAAGACGAAGAGACAGGGAAAATGTACATTCCTTCTATTGCCGAAATGAAGAAAACATGGATGGCAAAATTAGAGGATAAGAATTGTGTGTTTATCTCAGCCCAAACGAAGGAAAATGTCGACGAGTTCAAAGAAACGTTGTACGAAGAGGTGAAGCAAATTTTTAAGGTTCGATATCCATATAATGATTTTCTGTATTAAATGGCTGATCTAATTTTTTTGGGAGTGACGTAAGGTGTATTCTGTGATTTTTGAACACGGATGACGCGTATTTGTTCAAATAAAATGTATGATTTTATTTTTAAGTCAATTACTACCGTACAGCGTATTATCCTCCACATAAAATCCGCGAAAATCCTACAAAACCTGTGTCATCTGCCTTACTGAACCCAATAGATACTAAATAAAAAAGCCCTCAGTTAAATAACCAAGGGCTTCACACTAAAATATTTTATTTATCTCGTTACATGCAGGAATCCCTGTCCTGGGATTTCACTTCCATCTTGCGCATATAGCACGAACTTATAGAAATAGACGCCATCTTCAGCATCATTTCCAGATTTCGTTTTCCCATCCCAAATGGGGTTTGGACTAGAATCTTCAAACATTACATTTCCCCAACGATTCAAAATAATTAAATCTATTTTGTCAACGTTCTCGGTTTCTATAAACCAGAAGTCATTGGCTTGATCGCCATTTGGAGAAATTACATTTGGCACTTCCCAAATCGGCGGGTAAATAACAGAAACATTGATTTTTAAAGTCGTCGTATCGTTGCAACCTCCACCTTGAGAAGCGATTAAGGTCACCGTAAATTCACCCGCAGTTGTGTAGAGACTTTGAACAGCCGACAAATCATTTGTTGTCGTGGTCAATCCGTTGCCGAAGTCCCAAAAATAAGTGACGCCATTTTGACTTAAATTGCTGAAAGTAACATTAAGAGGGGCCAAACCTGAACTTGGATTTGCCGACATTGCTGCGACTGGTGGATTCAATGCGGTAACTTGAATACTATCACTTGCGCTACACACATCATCCGTTACGGTCAAGTAATACCAACCTGGGTTTAGGTTATTCCATACACTATTGGTCGAAGAATTTGAATTGTTTGTGCCTGGACCATTCCAAGCATACGTCACTGTACCATTGACGGCAGTTTGCCCAATTACTCCTGCGGAAACTCCTCCTGTTGGATTACAAAAGTTGGAAGCCGTCATAGAAATGGGGTTTATTTCAAGAGACTGATCAACTATTAAAACCCCATTTGCAGTTGCTGTATTGGCACATCCGTCAGTAACTGTCACGCTAAAAGGAATGGTTTCGCCGTTTACTCCATTGTCACCAATATTGAAGGTGGTGCCCGTCGAGCCATCACTCCAAACATAATTATAAGGATTTGGAGCATTTGTATTCATGACGACATTCGCAGTTACAGAACCGGGCATACATTTCACATAAAGCGTATCGTTGGGCATTATTGATATATCAGGAGGCGTCACATTGTGCACCAAGGCCACCGAATCGATGAAATCATTTCCACAACCATCGGTTACCGTCACATAGTGCATGATAGTAATTGGTAAATTACTTGAGGCAGGAATTAAAACTGGATTCGTTGTGGCACCAAAATCCCATAAAAATGAATACGCAGGTATTGAACCTTGGAAATTGGAAATATTGACAGGTGCTTGATTGGGGGCACAGCCCGTAACGACGGTATCGGGCATGTTAAAAGTTAAATCGTATTGATCGACAATGTACAAGGTTAGGGAGTCGTAAAGTGTGTCGCCACAAACTGAAATCGTGTAGCCTTTTATTTGAATCCATTCCATTGGTTCTATAATTCCATCATCGATAGGGACTATGTTAAAAACCAAGGTGTCTACTCCTATTGGGAAGGTGACCGAGCCGTTGAGGTTAGTAAAGTCGAGACTGGCACTGGCGGTTCCTGAGTAGGATATCGTAAAGGTTTGTGCCGAATCGATAGAAGATTCAGGGCGAATGAACAATAAATCTGTTGAGGTACATCCTTCGGCAAGCGTTGTGTCTGTAAAACTTCCGTTGAACAACGACGCTTGCGCTTCAATCGTTACAGCGTTTGAACTAAAACTGTTTGCTTCAAGAAAAACGCCTGAGTCTAAGGCCTGATCGGATACATTACTAATGGCTAATTTTATATGATAAGTTCCTCCACAAACTAAGCCTGATAATGCAACCATGGCTACTGTACTCCCATTATACCCTTGACCGCTGAATGCGCCATTTACCGTCGTGAAATAAACCGAATTTGCTGTCCAATTTGGATCTAATGCAAAACAAGGACCAGGGTTTCCGCCAGATGGAACCCCTGAATTAACTGTGTTTATCGTTACTGGAATATTTCCGCCAGGAACCAATGCTAAATTTACGGCTCCATTGGTGTATGGGCCAGAAAGACCAGGTCCTGACAAAAAGAATCCAAAAGCATCGTTAAAACTTGAACATGTATATCCCGTATATTCAGAAGATGCAAAGACATAGTTAAAAACTAAAGAGTCACCAACCGCAACAAAATCAAATTCCAAAATAGCTCCGTTAGTCGGGTTTCCTGATGCAATGGCGCTCAAGTCGGGATCTGTAATCACCGATGCTCCTGCAGTTTTTAGATAAACACCATTTGCAAATGGGAAACCAGTGGCACTAAATGTCTGACCAGCAGTTTGAATACTGTTCGCATTTGCAGCAGTTCCGTTAAATGTAATATTACTAGCGACCACTCCGGTACCTATTAAAACATCTTGGACCAATTGCGTTGGTGTTAAGGTGTTTTGATAAGTAAAAGTTTGGCTATGACTAGAATAATAAAACATCAATGCACTGACCGCAAAAATGAATTTTGGGATTCTATAAAATTTCATCGTTTCAATATATTGGACACTTTTTTGACGTCATTTTGAAGGAATTGGTTGCACTACCCATGACCTTCAAAATCAAAAAAATTATCATCTTTGTCTTAAAAGTACAATAAAATGCAAAAAACTCAAGAATATATCCAATCCAATAAAGAGAGGTTCGTTGGAGAGCTAACTGATTTATTACGAATCCCTTCGGTTTCAGCAGACCCTGCTTTTGCAAAAGATGTGGTCAAAACGGCTGAATCTATTGCTAATCATTTGCGAACGGCTGGTGCGGAAAATGTGGAAATTTGTGAAACAAAAGGATATCCTATTGTTTATGGTGATAAAATGATTGACCCGAATTTGCCAACTGTTTTGGTCTATGGTCACTATGATGTTCAACCTGCTGATCCCTTGGAGTTGTGGGCGAATCCTGCTTTTGAGCCTGTAGTTAAGAAAACGGATATTCATCCCGAAGGAGCGATTTTTGCTCGTGGAGCTTGTGATGACAAAGGTCAAATGTTTATGCATGTCAAAGCTTTTGAAGCGATGATGGCAGCGGACGAATTACCGTGTAATGTGAAATTCATGATCGAAGGCGAAGAGGAAGTTGGATCGGTAAATCTGGGTGTTTTTGTTGCCGCGAATCATGAAAAATTAGCCGCAGATATTATTCTTGTTTCCGACACGGGAATGTTGGCAAACGACGTTCCTTCTATTACGACAGGACTAAGAGGATTGAGTTATGTGGAAGTGGAAGTTACGGGTCCGAATCGCGATTTACATTCCGGTTTGTACGGTGGTTGTGTTGCCAATCCAATCAATATTTTGGCAGAAATGATTGCTTCTTTGCACGACGAAGACGAGAAAATAAATATCCCGAATTTTTACGACGATGTGGTTGAATTGAGCACGGGCGAACGAGCTGAAATGGCCAAAGCGCCTTTTAGTCACGAAGGATATTGCAAATCAATTGATATTGCAGATGTTCACGGTGAAAAAGGATATTCAACACCCGAAAGAGGTTCTATTCGTCCTACTTTGGATGTAAATGGAATATGGGGTGGATACATCGGTGAAGGAGCAAAAACGGTTATTGCATCGAAAGCTTACGCGAAAATTTCCATGCGATTGGTGCCGAACCAAGATCCAAATAAAATTACCCAATTATTCCAAAAACACTTCGAAAGTTTAGCTCCGAAAAGTGTGAAAGTGAAAGTTACGCCTCATCATGGAGGTGAGCCCGCTGTAACCCCAATTGATTCTATCGGTTATGAAGCTGCAAGTATGGCATACGAACAATCTTTTGGTAAAAAACCTATTCCAGTGAGGAGTGGAGGAAGCATTCCTATTGTCTCTATGTTCGAAAAAGAATTGGGACTAAAAACGGTTTTGATGGGCTTTGGTTTGGACAGCGATGCGATTCACTCGCCGAATGAACATTTTGGTTTGTTCAATTATTACAAAGGAATTGAGACTATACCATACTTCTACAGGCATTTTACTGAACTTTCAAAATAATGATGAAGCTCCTTTTTCCGTTAGTATTGCTTTTTACGGTCCCCTCATGCGAATTGTATGAGGATATTGATGTCGTGAATATGGGCCAAGTAAAATTGGACCAGTTGGATGGAAATAATGTCACGTTGAATATGGATGTGGAACTAGACAACCCTAACTTTTACAGCATTAAAGTGAAGCCCTCGTTTCTTGATTTTTATATTGAGGGTGAATTGGTTGGCAAAGCGCATCTATTGGAAAAACTGAAGATCAAACGCAAAAGTGTTGGGGTCTATAATGTCAAAGTGGAACTTCTTGGAGAAAAAGGGATAGTCGCAAAAGCTTTGAAATACTCTTTGAGAAAGGAATTGAAAATCAGATTGGTAGGAAAAGTTAAGACATCGGTGTTTTTGATTACAAAAAAATTAAAAGTGGACGAAACAAAAACAATAGATGCAACAAAGCTGCGCCCGAAAATGCCGTTTTCTAATTAGTCTTCTTCCTGAACGAAAATTCGTGGCATTCTAGCGGAAAGACTGGTCATTATTTCATATGAAATGGTTCCACATTTTTCGGCTAGTACATGCACGGATTGGTTGGGCCCAATGATTTCTACTTCGTCGCCAACTTCAATATCCAGGTTCGTGATATCGACCATAATCATGTCCATACACACATTTCCAATGGTTAGACAATGGTTGTCGCCAATAAAAATTCCTCCATTTCCTTTGCCTAGTATGCGTTTAAACCCGTCGGCATAACCAACCGGAATAGTTGCAATTTTAGTTTCTACATTGGCGATGAAAGATCGAGAATACCCGACACTTTCACCAACTCTAAGTGTTTTAATTTGTGAAACTGTGCTTTTCCAAGACAGAACAGGCGTCAGCTTTTTAGCTATTGCAGGGTTGCTTGAAACACCATAAAGACCAATACCGATGCGCACCATGTCAAATCCATATTCTGGGAAATTACTCAAGCCTTCGGTGTTCAAAATGTGTCTTAATACGGGATAAGGCAAGTTCTTTTGTAACGTCTCTGAAACGAATTGAAATTTCGTGATTTGCTCCAAAGTATAGGAATTGTCACCTAAATTATCCGCGTCAGCCAAATGTGAATACACGGATTTTACCTTGATTTCAGGTTGCGATTTCAGGTATGATACCACTTTAGAAATATCGTTTGGAAAGAATCCTAAACGGTGCATTCCTGTGTCAAACTTCAAATGAATTGGGAAATCCTGAATGTCCATCAATATTAGTTCGCTCACCAATTCTTCCATTTGCACGAATGAATAAACCGATGGTTCCAAGTTGTGCTTGATGCAATCTGACCAAGAAGAACGATCACTGTTCATGACCATTATGGGTAATTCCAGGCCACTTTTTCTCAACTCAACGCCTTCATCTGCATAAGCGACACCCAAATAATCGATGTGTTGGCTATTTAAAAATTCACCCATTTTGGTCAATTCTGAACCGTAGGATGAGGCCTTTACCATCGCCATAATACCAACCTTTGGAGGAACTCTTTTTCGCCAAATGACCAAATTGTCTTTTAATGCAGAAATTGAAATCTCCACATAGGTAGAATGCTTTCGAAATTTCATTTGACTCGCCAAACGTTTCAAGGATGGATGCAAACCTTTGAAGAGTATAGAGGCATTTTCTAACTTTAAAATATCGGTTATCTCATTTGTTCCGAACACAATAAGGTCATTAATATGAAGTTTTAATTGAACTAGCTTAAGCCGTTTTAATAAAATATCAAATTCGCTTTTGTTAAATCGTTCAAAAGCTATTTCTGAAAGGACAACATATCGGTATCGTTTGCCAGAAGTTCCCAATTGATGGGAAAGTGCTTGTTCCAATCCGTCGAAATTCAGATTAAAAGCATCGAACAAAAGGATGTTGTCATTGATGCCTTCAATTGTCTCCATTCGCATGGCGATTTGCGGCAAGGACTTCAGTTTCTCATCAATTTTTTCGGCAGGAACTTTTAAATATTCCGCGATATCACGAATGAGATCGATATTCCTGTTTACTACCGTTTCTATCTTCTTGGTGAAGTGAACAGGCAAACCTTCTATTCCAAGACTTTCCAATGATTTTGGTGCAAAAATGATTTTGCACGATTGAAAAAGCTTGATTTTTTCGTCCAAATGTTCTTCAATGCTCGTAAAGTTTTCGCGGTGAGCAGATAAAAACGAGGTAAAAACACCAATGGTAGGTTGAATGATTTCTTCCAGCATCATCATTTCACCCTTTTCGCTAATTCCAGCTTCGATAATAGCGATTTCTGTATCCATATCTATTTCAAAAAGTGAAAGTGCCACACCCATTTGCGAATTGTAACTTTTCGGGCTTCGGGCTATGGAAAAATTATCGGATAGCACATAGTTCAGCCATTCTTTAACCACCGTCTTGCCAACACTTCCTGTAATTCCGATAACGGGAATATCAAATTGTTCTCTGTGTTTTTTGGCCCATTTCTGCAAGGCAACCAAAACATCTGAAACCTGAATAATCGTTGCTTCTGGGAAAGAATTTAGGGCAACAGTTTTGTCGACCAAGAAAGTACGTACGCCTTTTTTATACGCTTCTTCCATGTACAAATGACCATCCCGATTTTTCGTTTTGATGCAAACAAAAATGGCCTGTGTTCCTAAACTGATTTTTCTACTGTCGTAATAAATGACATGTACATTTCCATTATGGGCCGCCAAGAGTGGCTTCCCATAGCAAATTTCAATAATCTCCTTATGCGAATAGTTTATTCTCAATGTTGAATTTTATTGTAACATGTTCTGCACAGTGGCTCGTAATCATTTTTTGCTCCGAGCATGACGCGTTCTTCATTTGAAGCAATACGATGCGAGAACTGAGCTAAGTTACCACAAGAAACGCAAATGGCGTGAACTTTCGTTACATATTCTGCCATAGCCAACAAATTCGGCAAGGGTCCAAATGGCACGCCTTTATAATCCATGTCCAATCCAGCGATAATGACCCGAGCTCCTTTGTTTGCCAAATCGGCACACACTTGGGGTAGTTCATCGTCGAAAAACTGTGCTTCGTCTACTGCAACAATCTTTTCTTTCTTCCAAAGCGTTGCAATTTCAGACGAGGATTCAAGCACCTTGGCCTCAATGGCAGTGCCTTGGTGGCTAACGACTTGTTCGCTGCTGTAACGACTGTCTACTTTTGGTTTGACTAATAGGATGCTTTGTTGAGCAAATTCAGCTCTTCGAATCCGACGAATTAATTCCTCTGTTTTTCCTGAAAACATCGATCCACAGATCACTTCTATCCACCCATTTGTCCGGTTATCATCAGGAAATTGTTCTAGAAACATAGCTTGCTTTTGATACGATTAACTAAACTTCGTTAAAGCCTAACGCGTCGCGAGTAATTTTGATATAAAATTCGTTATTTTTACCCACGCCTAGGTGGAAAGTTAGCAACTTAGGTGAAATGTTGAAAAATAGAAAGCAATGCCCACAAAGACACGAATAGCAAATTTAAAACGAATTCAAAGTATTTTCGACAAACTCGATAATCAAACTTTGGTTCGTGAGGAACTAGACGAATTGGTTCATTTAACCGCTGAGTTGTATGAAAAAGCTCTGATTATCAGATACAAAGCTGCCGAAGAAAGAGTGTTTGGAAATGGTGATGTTGTAAAAAACCCGGAAGCGGCAAAGGAAGAAATGCCTACGGCAGCCAAATTACCTGACATGAAGGAGATTGATTTTTCGATTTTTGAGCAAAAAGAACCAGAAGTTCTAAAAGAGCCAGAAGTTAAGGCAGAACCAGACATCCAAGCAGAACCAGTTGCAGAAGCCGAACAGGAAAAAGGAGAAGCAAAGAACTCACATGATTGGCCAAAACGTTTTGAGAAAGTTTTAAAAGATCACGAATCTGGGTTGCAGACTCCTTTAGCATCTATCGCTGGTTCATTCGGCTTAAATGAACGGATTTTATACATCAATGAATTGTTTGATGGAGAGGCGGAAAAATTTTCTGCTTGTGTTCAAAAATTGGACAGTATTTCCGAGTGGTCAAATTGTGTTGTCGCTCTTACGAATTATGCTAACTCAGAAAACTGGGAAATGGACAACGATACAACGGATGAATTTATCCTTCACGTAAAACGGAAGTATGCGTAATTACCTTGTTATTCTATTTTTCTTATCAACGACTACTTTCTTTGCCCAAGAAGATTTAATTCGAAAATGGACAAAAGATTTGTGTGCCCCAGAAATGCACGGTCGAGGTTATGTGTACAATGGAGACAATATTGCGGCGGATTATCTTGTAAACGAATATATAAAATTGGGTTTGACTCCTGTTCCAGGACAGACGAATATGCGTCAACCATTTGAATTCCCGGTAAACACCTTCCCTGGAAGAATGCTTCTTACCTTAAACGGCAATCAAGTTAAACCAGGTGACGGTTATATTGTTAGTCCAGCCAGCGGATCGTTTGAGGGAAAATTGTCACCTTATATTTTGAACATAGAAAACTTTGCCAGTGTTCAGTCGCCAGTAACGATGAAAAAGGAGATAGAATTTAACAGATTTAACTCCATCCTTGTCGATAAAAATGGAATTACAGGAGATTCATTGAAATTAATGGATGAAATTCTCATGAGATGGAACCAAGTATTGCCTATAATTGAAATCTACAGCAAAAAATTTACTTGGTCAGTCTCAATAAGCGCACGAGAATATCCATATGTTTATTTAAGAGATTCGCTTTACACAAATCAAGAAATGTACCTGCACATTGAAAACGTATTGGAGCAGCGACATACCTCGAACAATGTTGTTGCGTATATCCCAGCAATAAAGCAAACTGATGAAACGATATACTTTACAGCTCATTATGATCATTTGGGCAGAATGGGCGACGAAACGTATTTCCCAGGCGCCAATGATAATGCTAGCGGCACGGCAATGTTGCTTTCTCTTGCCAAACATTTCAAAGCCTTTCCGTCGAAGTACAACATAGTATTCGTCTCCTTTGCGGGCGAAGAAGCAGGATTAATTGGGTCTAGATATTATACTGATCATCCTTTGACAAAATTGTCAGACATTAAGTTCCTTGTGAACCTAGACATTATGGGCAGCGGTGAGGAAGGGATTACAATAGTGAATGCTACTTTATTCCCGAAAGCATTTAAAAAATTCAAGAAAATAAATAAAAAAGGAAAGTTGCTTTCGAATGTGAAATCGAGAGGTCCAGCGGCCAATTCTGACCATTATTTTTTCACTGAGAAAGGCGTGCCAGCGGTCTTTATTTATACCATGGGACCGAACAAACATTATCATGATATTTTCGACACGTATGAAGAATTGAGCTTTGCTGAATACGATGATTTAATTCAACTGTTGATGCAATTTGTCAAGAAAATCTAAGAATAGAACTGTATATTCTTCTTGGTTTTTGCCTTTCATGTTATGCAAAGAATAAGTAAATTGTCATCAAATACGTTCACCATGGTAAAAACATTTCTAATTAGCCTTTCATTTCTACTGTCGACGACAATTGTGTTTGGACAGAATTACCTAGGTGAAAAAGGAGTAAAGAAGATTACTCCAAATCCCGTTTCAAACAAAGCTGCTTCTTGTACACCGCCAAATACAACGACTTCCATGTCCATTAACAATGTGCGAATGGTGGTGCATACAGCAGGCAACTTATGGCAAGATTTCCCTCAAAATAAATCTATTTACGAAGTGCCGAAAAACTCAGGCATAATGGCTTTATTCACGGCTGCTTTGTGGCTAGGTGGAACCGATGCAAATGGTCAGTTGAAACTAGCTGCTTTACGTTACAGAAATGGACAAGATTATTGGACAGGACCGCTTTCAAATACTTCTGCTGAAACGACTGCGGATATTTGTAATCAATACGATAGACATTTTGTGTCTACCCAAGATGAGGTACGAAATTTCGTTTCTTGGTTTCAAGCTGGCGAAGCTGATGCCCAAAATGGGGGCAATACCCAAAGTTTGATGTTTCCCGATTATGTGGTCCCAGATATTATTAAAAATTGGCCGGCACATGGCGATCCTGGCGTAGGACAAGATTTTTATCTCGCTCCATTTTTTGATTACAACGAAGATGGAATTTACAATTGGGAACTAGGTGATTATCCATGGCATGATATCTACAAGAAAAAAGATTGTCAAGTAGATAGAAGGGTTTCTCTTTATGGTGATGTTAATTACTGGTGGATCATGAATGACAAAGGAAATATTCATACGGAAACTGGAGGTGACCCAATTGGCATGGAAATTCGTGCACAAGCATTCGCCTTTGCAACAGGTGATGAAATAAACAACATGACTTTTTACAATTATGAATTAATCAACAGAGGAAGTCTTACTTTATTCGACACTTATTTTGGCTTTTTTACCGATGGAGCATTAGGCGGACCATACGATGATTACGTAGGTTGTGATGTAAACCGAGGTCTAGCATATTACTACAACGGAAATAATTATGACGGCGACGATGCAGGTTTTAAAGGTTATGGATTCAATCCGCCGGCTGTTGGAGTTGACTTTTTCGAAGGTCCATTTCAAGATGACGATGGAATAGACAACGCCTTCGGAATTGGTCCTGGTGAAGCTTTGAACGGAATTGGTTATGGAGATTCTATTGTCGATAACGAAAGATTTGGAATGAGACGATTCCTGTACTATTCGAATACGGGTGGCGGAGCAAACATCAACCAAACAGATCCTGTTAATGCATCCGATTATTATCATTATTTGCGCGGAAACTGGAAAGATGGAACCCCTTTTTACTATGGAGGAAGTGGTCATTATTCAAGTCCTGGAGCAAATACTGCTTTGCCTTGTGAGTTCATGTTTCCAGGAGATACAGATCCACTTGGCTGGGGAACAGGTGGAGTCCCTCAAGCTCCTTGGACCGAGGAAACCGCTGGAAACGACCCATATGACAGACGGTTTTTGCAATCGGCTGGACCATTCGTTTTAAAACCTGGCGCTGTAAATAATATTACAGTTGGTGTTGCTTATGCAAGGGCGGCACAAGGAGGTCCTTTTGCCTCGGTGGAGTTGCTGCGACGAGCAGATGACAAAGCACAAGCTTTGTTCGAAAATTGTTTTCGAATTATTGATGCCCCTCACGCACCAGATATGACTTTCCAAGAGTTGGAAAATGAGGTGATTTTGTTTTTATCCAATTCACCAAACTCCAATAATCAGAACGAAGAGTATATCGAAAAAGATCCGTTTATTGTAACGGACGTTCCAAATCCAGATTTGTTTTATCGTTTTCAAGGTTATCAAATATTTCAATTGTCCAGTCCGGCAGTTGCCATTTCAGAGTTGGATGATCCTTCTCAAGCTCGTTTGGTCGGTCAATGCGACATCAAAGACAGCGTTTCACGATTGGTCAATTTTGTTTTTGATGGTCAAATAGAAGCCGATGTCCCTACGTTGAAAGTGGATGGCGAAAACAAAGGAATTCGACATAGTTTTCAAGTTACGGAAGATGCTTTCGCAATTGGTGATAAACGTTTGGTGAATTTCAAACGATACTATTATGTGGCTGTTTCTTATGCGCATAACAGTTATAAAAAGTTCGTTCCTGGCGATGCACAATATTATGATGGACAAAAAGTTCCTTACCTACGATCTAGAAAAGCGGCAATTGGTGAGGTGAAATTTATTGAAGTTATTCCACATTCTCCAGTGCCTGAAGCAGGTGGAACGGATCAATTGGCTTTGTATGGCGCAACCCCTAAAATCACACGTGTTGACGGTCATGGAAACGGAGGTAGAGTGTTAGAATTTACTTCTCAAACTGAAGCAAAAGTCCTTTCTCAAGGATTTGTGGACGAACCAGAGTATCAATCCAACAAAGGACCTTTGAATATCAAAGTGATCGATCCATTGAATTTGGTAGGCGGATATTTTGAGATTCTTTTTAAAGATTACCCAGTTGATCCAGCTCCAAATAATTCGGCTGATGGTGCCTCTTGGACCATAAATCGATACGATAAGAAAAACGGCGGTTTACTTGAAAGTGTAGAGTCCAGCCAAACAATAGATGTGGACAACGAACAACTCATCCCACAATGGGGTGTTTCGGTTCAGATTGCACAAACTCCTTATTTCATTGAGGAAAATGTTACCGGTAATAATACGGTTGAAACAACCGATATTCTCGAAAGCTCCGTCACTTTTGCCGATTCTTCTAAACGATGGTTGACCCATGTGCAAGACATTGACGGGTTTACGCCACTCAACTGGATTCGTTCTGGCATAGTTGATGAAACAGATTATGATCCTGCTTTGCTCTATAACAATTTAAAGTGTTATAGAGATGAAGTCGGCAAAGATCCAAACCGACGGTGGACCAAAGTCGCCGAAGGAATGTTCGCACCGCATCAATTGGTAGGTTATCAGTGCGACTTTATGCCTTTGGCGTATTTTAGACCAACACCACTTTACCCTGGAGATGTAGAGTCCAATTCATCTGGTAGTAGAGTAAATGCTGCATTGGCCTTCTCTCCAAGTGTCGATATTGTTATCACAAAAGATAAATCAAAATGGACCAAATGCGTTGTTCTAGAGTTGGGTCGGGATCAATCCTTGAACCTTGGAAATGCATTACCCGGCGCCATGCGAAAAAGTAAAAGCAGAAACAAAGATGGTGATACGATAGCAGGAACTGGGCAAAGTTGGTTCCCAGGTTATGCAATCGACCTAGAAACAGGTGCTCGTTTGCACATGGCTTTTGGCGAAAACTCATTCCTTGGTGTTGATGGGGGTGGAGACATGATTTGGAATCCAAGTAATCGTATGTTCGACCAAACAGGTAACCCAAGATTAGGTGGAATTCATCCCATTTATGTCTTTAGTCACAAACAAAATACTTTGAATAAACTCTTGAGCGGGGGATATGACATGGGCTTCTACAATGGCTCGACAAATGACATTTCTGAAATCAAGACATTAATGAATGATGTGGAATCCGGAAGTGGAATTGCCAAAACTCAATTTTATTCTAGCTTGAGTTGGATTGGTTATCCTTTATTAGCTCCTGACAGAAGCACTTTCGAGATTGAAACGGATGTGCGCATAAAAATTCGTGTAAACAAGGAGCACAAAACTTTTGTTGCGACGAATAAAAATGCGGGTAAACCGATGTATTCATGGAGTACAGACGATTTAATGACGCGGACAGATGATCTAGATCGACTAGCTGATGCTTTGGAAAAAATAGGCGTGGTTCCCAATCCGTATTACGCGTATTCTGAATATGAAAGAGACCGATTGGACAATCGAGTGAAAATAACGAACCTTCCCGAAGTGTGTACCGTGCAAATATATACCACGAATGGAAAACTCGTAAAAACGTTTAAAAAAGTAAGCCCTATTACCTTCCAAGATTGGCAATTGAAAAACGAAGCGGAAGTGCCATTAGCATCCGGAATTTATTTGATCCGTGTGCATATTCCAGATGTTGGTGATAAGATTTTGAAGCTGTTTCTTGGTGCTAGACAGGTCGACCTGCAAGGATTATAGCGACAAGGAAATTCGGAAAGTCGTCCCTTTTTTAGGTTCAGAATGCAAGACGAAAACTCCTCCTTTGTGGTATTCGCTTATAATTCGTTTGACCAAAGAAAGGCCAAGTCCCCAACCGCGTTGCTTTGTTGAAAATCCAGGATTGAAGATCTTTTTGATATTCTTTTTTTCTATCCCTTTTCCGTTGTCGGTAATATCGATGAAGGCATGAGATCCTTCGCAATGAATTTTCACATCGATTTTCCCTTTGGCTTCCATGGCGTCAACTCCATTTTTAATAATGTTCTCAATCACCCATTCAAGCAAAGAAGCATTGTGAGGAACGGGAACCATGTTTTCTTGAACAGAAAAATTCAATTCTACGTGCTTAGAGATTCTTGGTCGCAAATATTCGATGATACTCTCTGCTGTTTGCACCAGATCAGTATCTTTTAGTTTTGCTTCCGATCCAATCTTCGAGAATCGGTCGGTTACCTTGTCCAAGCGCGTGATGTCACGACGCATCTCAATTGTGATGGATTTGTTTACTTCTTCGTTGTCCAACAATTCCGTCCAAGCCATCAAGGAAGATAACGGCGTACCCAATTGATGGGCCGTTTCTTTTGCCATTCCTGCCCAAACTTTGTTTTGTTCCGCCTTTCGGAAAGTTGAAAAAATCAGATAAGCGATGAAAATAAACAAGCCTATAATGACAAACTGGATGTACGGGAAGTACTTTAATTGTTTCAACTCAGAACTACTATCGAAATACAAAAGCATTTCTTGATTTTCACCAAAGAGAATTGGAATTGGGTCATTGCCTTTCTTCAAATCATTCATGGTGGCGTCCAACTTTTCCGTCGAAATTTCTTCTTTGGGCAAGTTACTGCCAATGACGTTGTTGCTTTTTACATCAAATAAGAGCACTGGAACCAGCCCTTCGTTGTTGATGAGGTCTTCATTGAAAGAAGCCAACAAAGAGTCTTTGTCGTGCTCTAAACGGATGATTTCTTTGGAGTCCCCATAATAATAGGTCAGGAAGAGGTCAGTATACACTTCGATGGTGAATGGTGGATTAACTGCACTCCACTTTTCGCTTAGTTGGATGAGAGAATCGTCGAAAAATTGTTGAATTTCTTTCTTACTCGCTGATGGATGCAAAATGCGAATTTCATTTGTGTCGAAAGAGATGTTGACATAGGCCGAAACCTGTTTTTCATTATCGAGAAGAACTACAGGAATGTTTTTGTTTTGATTTTGAATCTTAAGTGGAAAGGTAATATCAGAATTTATGTCCAAAGAAGTCGGTTTAGCAATTTCTTTACTCGCATCAATCCAAAGGGCTACTTTTTCTCTTTCTTTTTCACGAAGTTGTGTAAAAGTTTGATTGGTCAATTTCACCAATTCTACCTTCTTCTTTATAGCACCAGCCCATTGTTTGGCACGTTCTTTCTCTCTGTCATGAACCTTAGAAACGATGCTATTGGAAACAAACAAGGACAAACCAACAAACACTAGTGCGAGCACCATAAGTATGATTTTCCATCGTTGTTTGTTCGAATATATGTTCATCTAGACCTCTGAATTCCTTAATAAATGTAAGTATTACCTACGGAATTATAAATTATTTATTGTTCCATTGCGACATAGTATGCTGTAACCCGATTGCCACGTAGCTTTTAATAAACTCTTTTGCAATATCAATTCGTTTTTCAAGGGTTTCTCGTTCTTCTGGAGACCAATCGCCAAGAACATAGTCTACTTGCTGCCCTTTGTTAAATTCACTTCCCACACCAAATCGCAACCGGGTGTACGCGCTTGTGTTTAAAATGGCTTGAATATCTTTTAATCCGTTATGACCACCATCCGAACCTTTCCCTTTCATGCGGAGTTTGCCAAAGGGAAGTGCAAGGTCATCAGTTACTACGACAACATTTTCCAGAGAAATCTTATGCTGTTGCATCCAATAATTGAGCGATTTTCCCGAAAGATTCATGTAGGTTGAAGGTTTGATGCAAATGAGATGCCTGCCCTTGAACTTCACCTGCGAAACATCGGCAAGTTTTTCTGTTTTGAATTCACCTTTCAATTCTTCGGTTAAAGCATCTACGACTTTAAAACCGATGTTGTGTCTGGTTTCAGCATATTTCTCTCCAGGATTTCCAAGTCCGATAATCAGGAATTTCATTTCAATTATTTTTCGCTAAAATACAAAACAAAGAAAGAGGTGAGCGTTGCCCACCTCTTTCTTTACTATATTTTGATTCTATTAGAATTTCACTTTAAACTCTACACGGCGGTTTTCAGCTCTACCAGCTGGAGTATCGTTAGTAGCTTTTGGCTCAGTTTCACCGAAACCTTCAGTATCCATTCTTCCAGCTTCAATTCCTTTTGCAACTAGGTATGCCTTAACAGAAGCAGCTCTATCTTTCGAAAGTATCATGTTCTTAGCATCGTCATCTTGAGAATCTGTGTGACCATGGATATCCAATTTGTATTCAGGATTGTCTTTCATGATTTTAGCAACATTATCCAAGATACCATAAGAAGAAGTTTTGATAACCGCTTTAGACGTTTCGAATTGAACACCTTTCAAGGCTTGATCAAACACTTTTTTCGTTTCTTCTTTGATTTCAGGACATCCATTGTTTGAAGCAACACCTTTTACTGTAGGACATTTGTCTATGTTATCTGCAATTCCGTCACCATCTGTATCAGGACAACCTTTCATAGCTACTGTTCCTTTTACTTCAGGACAAGCATCGTCAGCGTCAGTGATTCCGTCACCATCTGTATCAGGACAACCTTTCATAGCAACGATACCGAATACATCTGGACAAGCGTCTTCTGAATCTTGGATACCATCTTTATCTCTGTCTGGACATCCTTTTGCAGAAATAACACCTTTAACTGTAGGACAAGCATCCTCAGCATCAGTGATTCCGTCACCATCTGTATCAGGACAACCTTTCATTGAAGGCAAACCGGCAACTTCTGGACATTTATCTTGGTAATCAGCAACACCGTCACCATCTGCATCATTTGGACAACCAAACAAATCAACAGCTACACCAGCAGGGGTGTTAGGACATTTGTCTCTTTTGTCAGAAACTCCGTCACCGTCAGTATCAACGATTTTTGCGATAGGAATAACGATTCCCATTGAATGAATGATGAATTGGTCACCTGCTCCGTTTTCTGTGTGATCTGTGTTATCAGATGTTTGGTAAGCGTAGTTAAGGTTGTAATTCAAGCCTAAGTAATCTGTCAACATGACGTTAAATCCCAATCCTGTGTTCAATGTCAAGGCAACACCTGGGTTATTGATAGAAGGAATGTCTGAATCTTCGAATGTGTTTGCTACTCCCAAACCACCGAAAATGTATGGTTGCACCAAAGCATCTTCTTTTATCCAAGTTCCATTATTGAATTTCAAACGGGCTTGTAAGTTTGCTTTCAAAACGTCTCCGCGGAATCCGTTGGCTTGTCCAAGTGTAGACCCATCAACGTGAAAACCATGTTCACCATAACCTAAATCTAATCCTGCATTCACCCAGGGGTTTACATAATAAATGATAGTTACACCGACTTGCGTTCTAAAGGCTTTGTTCATGTTGAACCATTCTTGATTTAATTCTCCTCTATAGTCACTAACTCCAGCGCAAATACCAACGGCTAGCTTTTTTTCAGCAGATTGAGCGTTGGCGTTAAGAGATAACCCTAAGATTGTCCCAATAATTAAAAGTTTTAAATTCATAATTAAAAAATGTTTAGTTGTACAAATTTAATGTATAAAGACATGCATAACATTCTTTAACATTTAATTAAGAGTTATGAAAAGTCGTTGGAAATCAAGAAGTAAGGTTCAAAAAAACTTTTTTGAGAAGCGTTTAGCACATACAAATCGACTGGGTTGACACCCAAAAATCGATGTGCAATTCCCCAGTTAATTGGGTCTAATTTTTCGAGTCGAGAATCGGCCCACCAAATGGCTAATTTTTTATCTTCAATGGCTAGAATGCTTTCGAAAAGTTCGGTATAAAATTTTGGGTCATCACTTTCTATCCAAACATGGTCTAGTCCTAAGAATTGATGATTATTTGGAACGACTATTTTTTTAATAAATGGTAGAAAAGGAATTATTTCGGTCAGTATTTTTCCAAAGTGTCCTGGCAGACGAAATATTTTCCAATTTAATCGATTTATTGCTGCTATTCCAATAAGATTATTGTCTTCTGAAAAAAGTCCGTAAAATTCAGCAGATTTTTTCACATCGTGAAAGAAAGATTCGGACTCAAAATACTTGATTTTCTCCTCGAGAATCGGGTCGCCAAATTTTAAAATCTTAACACTTTTGGATGATTTTGGTGATAATCTCGAAAATGTTTGGGTGTAGAAAGTGCTCTTTTTTGTGAAACCAAGCTCATTTGCGAAGATAAAGCTACGGTCATTTTTAGGGTCGATATAGGCATAAAAGCAATCCACTTCGCCCGATTCGAGTTTATCTCTGAAAAACTGTGTCAATTCCGCTCTTAGTAGTGAATTTCTGTTTGTTTTCCCTTTTTTACTGGTGCTTTGGAACACCATATCAAATGCAAAGTAACGGATATACCAGTTTTTCCCTCTTCGACAGAATGTGATGTTCGCTATGATTTTCTCGTTTCGAATCAAGGATATATGAAGAGGGTTGTCCAATTCCTTAATCCGTTGGGCGGTATTTAAGTGCTGATATCGAGCACCATTCGTCCCAAGAATAGTTCTTTCCAGAAATTGAATTAATTCTGGTGTAGCCTCTTCGTAAATTCTGAACGCAGGATGCATCTACAATGCCGCTTGGACTATCTGCTTGACATCATCTGGCGTTATTGCTTGACGTTCGCCCATTGCCACCCAACCTCGCTCTATAAATCTTTGTTTCACCAACTCTGGGAAATTGTCGTCGACTTTTGTATAACTCGAGATGGTTGTTTCGATTCCTAGATTTTGGAAAAAAGCTTCTGTTTTCTGTAAGGCCGTTTTGGCAATTTCTTCATCCGAACCTGTCAAATTCCACACTCTTTTGCCGTATTGAACTAGTTTTCCCTTTTTATTTGAGAATTGATTTTCGTACAATCTTGGAGCAATAATGGCTAGCGTTCGAGCATGGTCAATTCCAAAGAAAGCCGTTAGTTCATGGCCAATCATATGTGTACACCAATCGGTGGGAACACCCAATCTTAAATTTCCATTTAAAGCATGCGTAGCACACCACATTAAGTTGGATGCGAGCTTGTAATTGGAAGGGTCTTTCATAACATCTGGGCCAATTTCTATCAAGGTGGAGAGAATTCCTTCAGCTTGTCTTTCTTGCAATAAATTATCAGTAGGGTAAGTTAAGTATTGCTCCAAGGTGTGCATAAATGCGTCGACGATACCATTGGCAATTTGTCTTTTGGGCAAACTCGCTACGACATTTGGATTACACAAAGAAAACTTTGGAAAAAACAATGGACCCCCCATAGTGCGTTTTTCATTCAATTCACTTCTGCTGATTACTGCACCAGAATTTGCCTCAGAACCAGTAGCTGGCAAGGTTAAAATCGTTCCAAAAGAAATAGCGGCTGAAAAAACTTTCCCTTCTTCTCGCAATAAGACCTCCCATGGATCTCCATCATATTTGGTTGCTCCAGCGATGAACTTTACGCCATCAATTACACTTCCGCCCCCGAGTGCCAAAACAAATTCGATATTTTCTTTTTTACAGATTTCGGCGGCTTGCATCAAAGTAGTAAACTGTGGATTGGCTTCAATTCCTCCAAACTCAATTATTTCAAAATCAGACAGGTGATCCATCACTTTTTTGTGAATACCATTTTTAAAAATAGATCCTCCACCATAGGCAAGCATTATTTTGGGCTGATCCGTGTAGCTTTTTATTAATTCACTTAGTTTTTCGTAATGATTGTCTCCGAAGAGTATACGAGTTGGGTTGATGACGTCGAAATTTTGCATACCACAAAAATAAAAAACCCCATTCCGTTTTGAACGAAATGGGGTGTGAATAATATATAAATCTTTTAGTTTACTCCGTTATCTCTAACTGCGTATGCAATTTTCAATCCGTTCACATCTTGTAGTTGCTTGCGAATATCAAATATTAACCCAGTTGGAGCACCTTCATCTGCTTTCACACATGTAATAACTCCTTCGATAGGAACATTAACACGAGCTGCTTTTTGATCGAATTTATCCTTTTTCCATGTGCCAACTGCATTCATGGTGTATAATTCATCTGCAACTACGTTTGTAACAACATTGTCCAAGGACAAGGCATATCCCATTTTGAAATCAGCGGCTCTTTTCTTATTTCTCGGTTTCCCTAAATAAAGGAAATCAATTTCAGAACGTTGCTTGTAGGGTGTCAAATCAGTTGTGCGAACACCAGTCGGAGGAGTTACTTCAACAGTCGGATCGACCTCTTTACTCGTTGTTGCAACCATAAAGAAGAACAAAAGCATGAAAACGATATCGGGAAGTGACGAGGTATTTACCCCGGGAACTTTTCTAGCGCCATCTTTTTTAAACTTTGACATCTTCTTATTGTTTAGGTGTTACTTCAATAATACGAGCAGGGTAAAGAATTTCGAGTAAGTCCAATTTTTGACGATCTTCATTGTTCTCATCTTGATTGAAACGTTTTTCAATAACCGTATACGATTCTTTGAATAATCGCAATGCTTCTTTGTTTCTTAACTCGTAAATTCCTTCTTGAATCTCACTGTGAATTTTTGAAAACAAGCTGTAATTTGTAGCCGTTTGCACTTCAATACGGATGTTGGCCGTTTGATCAACCTCAGGAAGAGTTGATGCTCCGTATAACTTTAAAGCCCGCTTCTTCTTTTCCCATTCAGCCAATTGGCTGTATGTAAATTCAATCATTTCATCACTAAACTCTTCCGCTTCCATTTTTTCAGCTCTGGCAATTGTCTCATCAATTTTACCATTGATGTAGCCCATAGAAGAAAAAGTATAAAGCGGGAAGTTATTGATGTTGGTCCCAGTTACCTTTTCATTTTTCGTATAAAACTCAACAATTCTTTCAGATATTTTATCTGGATCGGTCATGATTTCATCACGCACCATCAACTGGTTCTTGTTGTTAGCTTTGATGGCCATGATACAACGTTGTTCAACAGGAACAGGTGGAATTGTAGTTTCAATTTTCTTTGGGATGCTACGGATATAAGCCTGATCCTTATCCATTGTCGTAGTTACGAGGAAAAAGATAAGTAACAAGAAGGCGATATCCGCCATCGAACCGGCATTAATTTCTGGTATATCGCGCGCCATCTTTTATCTGTTTAAAAGTTTTCTAACCATTCCAGCTATTATAACGCCTACAGCAGCAATCAAACTTAGTAATACAGTCCAGATACCAGCCGTTGTTAAATTAACAGCGCTACTTGATGCAGATACTCCTTTTGTCGTCAAGCCCAATGTAGTTTCTGAATCAGCAGATCCGATTAGATAGATTACGAAGAACACGATAAATGCAACCACAATTCCAATAATGGACATGAGTGTTTTCTTCGGGTTGGAGACCAATTGAGTTCCAAAGAAGAAGAAAACTAGCGCAACACACAAGAGAAAAATGGCAATAAAGAAATAGACAGCGAAGTTCATTGTTGCTCCATCACGGAATGCGTCAATAACGTCTTTCGTGTCTGTATTTATATTCGGGCCAAAGAATAGGAAAAGACACGCTATAACACCGATTCCGGCGATAGCTACCTTTGCTATATTGGTTACTTTTGAAATATTATCTGACATATTTTTTCGTTTTGTAGATTACAATTACAACGAAGAAGTATTACTTCGCCATTTTGTTTTTCAACATCATATCTGTTAATGAGATAGATGCATCTTCCATTTCGTTAACGATTCCGTCAACTTTTGAAACGATGTAATTGTAAAATATTTGAAGAATAATCGCTGCAATCAAACCAAATACTGTTGTCAGTAGTGATACCTTAATACCACCAGCAACAGTTGTTGGAGATACTTGACCATCCTTAATAATTTTATCGAAGGCTTGGATCATCCCAATTACCGTACCCAAGAACCCTAACATTGGTGCAAGTGCGATAAACAATGAAAGCCAAGAAAGACCTTTTTCTAAAAGTCCCATTTGAACTCCACCATACGAAACCACTGATTTTTCAACCATTTCGATTCCTTCGTCTGCTCGGTCCAATCCTTGGTAGTAAATAGATGCAATAGGTCCGCGAGTATTTCTACACAATTCTTTTGCTGCTTCAACTCCACCCGATTTTAAAGCAGTTTCTACTTCACCAACAAATTTTGCTGTATTTATAGTAGATAAATTCAAATAAACGATACGCTCGATAGAAAGTGCAATACCGATAATCAAACAAATTAATACAGGAGTCATCCATACAACATCACCTTCAATGTACTGTTGTTTCAATGTTTGAATGAAATTCAACTCGACTTCCTCTTCGCCAGCTTTAGAAGCTTTAGTAGCACCTTCTTTTGCATCATTTGCAACGGATGATTCTTCTTTTTCTGCACCTGACGCTGCTTCTGTTTGTGCTTCCGCGCCTGGTTCACCAGGAACTGCAAGGGATACATTTGTAAATCCAAATGCTAAAACGGCTGTTAGAGCCAAAGAACTAATTATTTTTTTCATGTTCTAAAAGATTAATTTAATCGTACTATTCAAATTTATAAGTCAAAAATAAAAAATTATTTCACAAAGAGCGCAACAACGTTTTGCCAATCGCGAATTTCTAGAGAATCTACTCTAAAAATACTTTTATACTTGCTTTTCAGCAATTTATTAGGACACCTCCCTAAATTTAATTTTTTTTGTATAACTTTCGTCACTTCTGGCGGAGAGAGAGGGATTATCTCGCATTTCATGCTCAATGGTCTTCGCTTCGCTACGGCACGACCCTCCGGGTTCTCATCCCCTTTCAATTTCTTTTGTATGACTTTCGTCACTTCTGGCGGAGAGAGAGGGATTCGAACCCTCGGTACCACTTTCGTAGTACACACGCTTTCCAAGCGTGCTCCTTCAGCCACTCGGACACCTCTCCTTTTTTTGGAGGGCTAAAGTACAAATAAATTAATACTGTACTGGTTCAAGAGATATTTTATTCAAGGAAATTTAATTGGTGATTTCACCTCTTAAATCCAAGGAGAATTGGAGAGCAAATTCTTCTTTTGACAAATTCTTACCGAGGAGATACATTGTTTTCGTTAATGCCGCTTCGGTTGTCATGTCTTTACCGCTTAATACGCCCGATTTATGGAAAAATGAACTGGTTTCATACTTTCCTTGATTTACAGAACCTGAGATGCATTGCGTTACATTTATAACGATACCACCTTTTGCCTGAAAATCTGAAATTAATGCTTGAAAGAGTTTGTCGCTCATCGCATTTCCAGCGCCATACGTTTCTAAGATTATTGCCTTCGATAATGTGACATCAAACAAACTTTTGTATGCTTTGGCTTGAATTCCTGGATAAATCTTTAAAAGTGAAACCTGTTGATCAAATTTGGTGTTGATTTGAAAAGCACCGTTTCCTCTTTTTTTAGATTCTACCCGATAATCGATATTGACACCAGCTACTGCCAAGTCAGAAAAATTCGGAGATTGAAAAGCTTCAAATTGATTGGCGGACACTTTTGAAGAACGATTTCCTCGGTACAAAGAGTATTCGAAATAAACGGCTACTTCTTTTATGCGAGATTCGCCAATTTCATTTTTCGATGCGGCTATTTCTATTGCGGTAATCAAATTTTCTTTCCCGTCTGTTCGTATGGTTCCAATCGGCAATTGAGATCCAGTTAAAATAACTGGTTTATCTAAATTTTCCAACATGAAACTCAGCGCCGAAGCGGTATACGCCATTGTGTCAGAGCCGTGTAAAACCACAAATCCATCGTGGTGTCCATAATTGTCAAAGATCGTCTCTGCTATGTCCTTCCAATATCGTGGGTTCATTTCTGAAGAATCGATGGGCATATTGAAACTCGCACTTTTGAGTTCTACTTGCAGCCGGTTCAACTCGGGAACGTGTCGGTCAATCTCATTGAAATTGAAACTTTTCAATTCGCCTGAAACGGGGTCCTTGATCATTCCGATGGTTCCACCGGTGTAAATCAACAATATTTTGGGTTTCGCAGTCATCAATATTAATGGGAATAAGTCAAAGATATTATTTTTAGGAGGCGCTCTTTAGTCATCTGTATCTTTGGTTGAGTGAAGCGTCAAATTTTGAACAATTTTTTGGCATTGCTCGATGTGATTTCGGCCAATTCACTCAATTTTATTTGATGCGTGTCCGCCAATTTCTGAGCAGAATAAACAAGATACGAACTTTCATTTCTTTTTCCTCGATAGGGAACGGGTGGAAGATAGGGCGAATCGGTTTCCATCATCATTTTATCTAATGGAACATTGACTAGGACTTCATCCAAGGCTGCTTTTTTGTACGTAATCACCCCGCCAATTCCTATGAAGAAATTAGGATAGGTTAAAACTTTATTTGCTTGCTCTCTATTTCCAGTAAAGCAATGAAAAACGCCTGAAAGTCTGTCGTCTATTGTGTCATCAATAATTTCAAATATTTCGTCGAAAGCATCACGCGCATGAATGACAATAGGTAATTGTAACTCTTTTGCCCAATCAATTTGTTGTCTGAAAGCTTTCTTTTGTTCTTCGATGAAAGTTTTATCCCAGTACAAATCCATTCCAATTTCACCAACGGCAATCATTTTGTGCGAAGAGAAGTAGGCTTTCATCAAACTCAATTGTTCAGCCCAATCTGCTCTAACAGAACCAGGGTGCAATCCCATCATGGGATGACATTGCGTAGGGTACTTTTGTGCTAAATCGAGCATGGGTCGAATGCTGTCTTTATCTATGTTGGGCAATAGAAGTGTTTCCACGCCATCACGAAAAGCGCGTTGCATCATTTCATCACGGTCATCGTCAAATTGCTCTGAATACAAATGAGTATGTGTATCGATCCACTTCATTTAAAAAAGGGAAATACTTACACCAAGTCGCAAAACGTTTAATTGTGTGCTTTTGGAATTTGTAAAGAGTTTTGAGAAGTTATACTCACCAAAAAACGCGTAATTTCTCAGTCCTAAACGAAGATGCGCCGAATATTGAAGCGGATTTTTATCTTGAAAATTGTAATCTTTGATAATAGTTTTGCCTTCTGAATTGGTCAGGCGAGTTGTTTCATTGAAGGCAAATTGCCAACCAATTTTTCCTCCTACATGTACTTTAAAATGTTTCCATGCTTCTTTGTGAAACCTCAATTCTAATGGAACAGAAAGCTGATGAAAATTTAAGGAGGTTCTGCCTTCCACTTGTGAATTACTGAACTCAGTGGATTTTTCAGTGAGGTTATGAAAAAATGTTTCGTCATGCCGAATGTGGGTCCAGTGATGGTTGAAGCCCCAACCGAAAGAAACGGTATTTCCATCCGTTAAAGGAACGTCAAAAATAAAATTAGTGCCCAACCCAATTGAGGTGGGTTTTGCTTTAAAAGACTTTAAATCACCAGTCCAATCGTTGTAGGTAATATCAAATACGAGTCGATCGTATTTGCGCATACGTTTATCTTTTGTTTGACCTATTCCGTGATAATACCACATGAATCCGGGTCGAAAACGAGAGGCTTCATCCTTCCCTTTACTGTCATATTGACCAAAAGTTGAATTGGACAGGACGAGTATTGTTACAATAAGAAGGAGTGATTTAATTGTCATTTCAATAAGGTTTGTTGCCATTTCCAAGCGGATAACATGGCTTCTTCTATTGTTTTTTTTGACTCCCAATTCAAAATTTGTTTTGCTTTTTGTGCGTTAGCATATATTGAAACAATATCTCCGGGACGTCGATTACCAAAGGTATAGTTTAATTTTTTTCCTGAAACTTTTTCGAAAATAGTTATTAACTCGTGAACGCTTGTACCTTTTCCCATACCTAAATTCACGGCTTCGAAAAATCCTAAGCTTGCAATAGCTTTTGTCATTGCTGCCACGTGGGCATCTCCTAAATCTTCTACATGAATGAAATCTCGGATACAGGTACCATCTTCGGTTGGGTAGTCGTTACCGAATACAGTTAACTGCTCACGAATTCCAGTGGCAGTTTGGGTAATAAAAGGAACTAGATTATTCGGTATTCCAATGGAGAATTCGCCAATTTTGGCTGAGCTATGCGCACCAACAGGATTGAAGTATCGTAAAGCAAAAATTTTATGTGATGAGTTGGCCAATTGAAAATCCTTCAATATTTGCTCACTCATGAATTTTGTCTGTCCATAAGGAGAAGATGGAATTTGGAGTGGCGTATTTTCGTCAACTTCGTTCGTGTCTTCAGGTTCTCCATAAACCGTGCAAGATGAGGAGAAGACGATGTTAAGAACATTATTCTCCGCTGCCAGCTGTAACACATTCATCAAGCTAATCAAATTGTTTTGATAGTACATCAACGGTTTCTCAACGCTTTCACCTACAGCTTTATACGCAGCAAAATGTATAATTCCATCTATAGATTGCTGTTCGAATATTTTTCTCAACGCTTCTACGTCGCAACAATCAACTGCTGAGAATTGAATATTGGTTCCTGAAATCTCCTTTAATTTCTCGATAACGGACGAATCAGCGTTTCGAAAATCGTCTACAATAATAGGGTTGAAACCATTCTGAAGCAATGCGAGCACAGTATGTGAACCAATATATCCAGCTCCTCCAGTAACGAGAATGTTTTTTTTGTCTTCCATTCGTTTTCAAAGGTAAAATAATTGCTTTAATTTGTAGCTATGGATGATAAACCACCAATTGATATTTCGCGCTTTCAATTGAAAAAAATAAAAGGGAAGTACATTATTAAATTTGGACTGTATATCATCATTCTTATATCTTTATGGTTATGGTATCAAAATCGCACGAATTCGCAAGAAGAGAATCAGATTAAAAGCAAAGTAAAAACAGAAAACTTTAACGATACTGAAATAGAAAATGTCACTATTGAACAATAACTACATTTAAATGTTATCCTCTCCATGCAATTATTCCTTTACATATTTACTTTTTGGATTTTCCAACCCACAACTATTTCGTCAACAAAAACAGACAATTATTTATCTGTCACCATTTCAGGTATTCAAGAAGACAAAGGACAAATTCGAATTGGTTTGTTTAAAAACGCTGTTTCGTTTCCCAAGCAAGGTAAACAGCACAAAGGATATCTAATTGATGTAAAGGACAAAAAGGCCAGTATAAAAATTTACAACATCCAAAAGGGAACATACGCCATTGGTGTTATGCATGATGTTAATAAGAATCAAAAGCTCGACAAAAACTGGGTAGGATACCCGATTGAACTATACGGTTTTAGCAATGACGCTAGAGCAACATTTTCTGCGCCATCCTTCGAATCAGCTAGTTTTTATCACGATGGATCAACTGCAATGACCATTAAAGTACTTTAGTATTGTCTTCAACTCCGAACTTTATGCTGATGAGGTCCTCCGCCACTTTTCCATCTTTTACCGCCGTGATTATTTCTTGAACATAAACGGATGAAATGTCTTTGATATTTCTGTGGATGCTTCCATTACTGCAATGTTTGTTGTATTGCCCCTGATTGTTTTTGAGTTTACGAGAACCTTAATTAATTTTAGAATTGCCATTTTGTAAGGATTTAAATGGCGTTCCGATATTTATTGGAGTTCCTTTAAACCTAAATCGGCATAAATACGTTAGGACTTTGATAACGGTCCTGTAGAAAAGGAATTAGCATTATTTCTTTACTTTTGCACCGAAAAATAAGTAAAAGCATGTTTCGAACACACACTTGCGGCGAATTGCGCCATACCGACATTAATAAAGAAGTAACGTTATCCGGTTGGGTACAAAAATCGAGAGACCTTGGAGGTATGACTTTCGTTGATCTACGCGATCGATATGGAATTACACAATTGGCGTTTAACTTGGATGACAAACCAGAATTGACGGATGTGGCCAGTAAGTTAGGACGCGAATTTGTCATTCAAGCCTTAGGAAAAGTGATTGAACGTTCTTCTAAAAACAAAAATATTCCGACAGGTGAAATCGAGATTTTAGTGACTGAATTGAAAATTTTAAATGCCGCTAAGACCCCACCTTTCACTATCGAAGATGATACAGATGGTGGTGAAGAGTTGAGAGCGCAATACCGTTATTTGGACTTGAGAAGAAAACCTGTTCAAAACAAGCTAATGCTTCGAAACAAAGTCGCTTTGCAAACGCGAGTTTATCTTGACGGTGAAGGATTTTGGGATGTAGAAACTCCGTATTTGATTAAATCTACACCTGAAGGCGCTCGTGATTTTGTTGTACCAAGTAGAATGAACGAAGGTGAATTTTATGCTTTGCCCCAATCGCCTCAGACCTTTAAGCAATTGTTGATGGTAAGTGGTTTCGACCGTTACTACCAAATCGTGAAATGTTTCCGCGATGAAGATTTACGTGCCGATCGTCAGCCCGAGTTTACGCAAATTGACTGCGAAATGGCGTTTGTGGACCAAGAAGATATTTTGAATACGTTTGAAGGATTGGTGAAGCACCTTTTCAAATCGGTTCGCAATTATGAGTTTGAAGGAGATTTTCCTCGAATGGCGTATTCCGAGGCAATGGAGAAATACGGTTCTGATAAACCAGATATCCGATTCGGGATGGAATTCGTTGATTTGACGACTTTAACGCAAAACAAAGGATTTAAAATATTTGACGATAGTGAAGCCGTTCTTTCTGTTTGTGCTCCAGGAGCAGCGCCCTATTCGAGAAAACAGATCGATGCCATAATTGATTGGGTACGTCGTCCGCAAATCGGCGCCAATGGAATGGTGTATGTGAAATGCAACGATGACGGAACTTTCAAATCGTCTGTCGATAAATTTTACTCACAAGAAGATTTGGCCGAATGGGCGAAAGCTGCCAATGCACTACCAGGTGATTTGATCTTGGTTTTGAGCGGCGAAATAGAAAAAACAAGAAAACAATTGAATGAATTGCGTTTACATATGGGGAATGAATTAGGATTGAGAAATCCGAATGAATTCAAACCACTTTGGGTATACGATTTTCCACTTTTAGAATGGGACGAAGAAGGCAATCGTTACCATGCTATGCACCACCCGTTTACTTCCCCGAAACCAGAAGATTTGGCGTTAATTGACACAAAACCTGGAAAAGTAAGAGCAAATGCATACGATTTAGCGATGAATGGTGTTGAGTTGGGCGGAGGTTCTATCCGTATACACGACCGTGCTTTGCAATCGAGGATGTTTGATTTATTAGGATTCACCAAAGTAGAAGCGCAGGCTCAATTTGGTTTCTTGATGAATGCCTTTGAATACGGAGCGCCACCACACGGAGGTTTGGCTTTCGGTTTAGATCGTTTAGTTGCGACCATGGGTGGTTCAGAATCTATCCGAGATTATATCGCTTTCCCAAAAAACAATTCAGGTCGCGATGTCATGATCGATGCACCTTCACCTTTGGATAAAGGGCAGTTGGATGAGTTGGGGTTGAAACATTAAGGAATTAAGGTTTTTTCTTCGGGAGGTAAGACGCTGTGTTTTTGTAATAAGGCATTTAGCAATCCAACCGTAAAAGCACACTAAACAAAAAAACAAAAATATTTTCCCGTATCTTTGTATCGTGAAAAGAATAATACAGATACTCAGTTTTGCACTTGCGATGTTTACATTCGTAGGAAGCGTTGGTGTTGGTGTGTTCACGCATTTCTGTCATGACAGCGGGGTGGAACAAAGCTTCATCATTCCTCAATCGAATATGTGTGAGGATGAACATGAGGTATTCAATGCATGTTGTTCAGCAGAAGTTCAAGCGGAAGAAAGTGAATGTTGCTCTGATCAAATTGACTTTTTTCAAGTTGAATTTGAAAATTTTGAGAACAGTTTGCTGTTTTCTTTCGTTCCAGAAAAAGTTTTAGACATCCAATCTTTGGATTTAGATTTCACAGTAGCTTCCAATTTAGTTACTCCAAGCAATTACGCCAATCCACCACCTCTTAGGACGGGAAGGCAAATTCTCATTCAACATCAAATATTCAGAATATAGAAGTAAAGTGTAACATCATTTAATAGTTCACTTTATAATTCTACACACATGAAATTTATTTTAATTATCGGCATTTTGTTGCTTTCTTTTTATGGGCAATCTCAGGTTCGTGGCTCTGTCTACGGAAGAGACACAACAAAAAAAAATGCCATTTACGGAGCAAGTGTTGTCTTGTTGCGCAGTCAAATTAAACTTCGAACGGACGAAGACGGAAAATTCGAATTCATCCTGCCGAAAGAGTTGCCAGATACGATGGTTATTCAAGCACGAGATCATAAACCCGACACTGTTCTTTTAACAAAGGATGATCGGTTCTCCAACTTTACAATCACACTTTATTCGGATTTGCTTTTACCCGAGGTGATTGTCGCTTATAAAAAAGGATCAAAAAGTATTTCGAAACTCAAAACCCTTTTAACCGAAGAGATTTCTTCGGACGAATTGAAAAAAGCGGCGTGTTGTAATTTGTCTGAATCGTTCGAGACAAATGCTTCTGTCGACGTGAGTATTACAGATGCTGTGTCTGGTGCCAAACAAATCCAAATGATGGGATTGGCGGGCATTTATACGCAAATTCAAATGGAGAATATTCCTTATCTCCGTGGACTAGAAAGTACTTTCGGGCTGAATAGTATTCCTGGAACTTGGGTCAATTCCATCCAAATTACAAAAGGAACAGGAACCGTTGTGAACGGTTATGAATCCATGGCCGGACTTATCAATATTGAGATAAAAAAACCAGATGAAATGGAAGAACTTTTCGTAAATGGATACGGAAATATTTTCGGAAGAGGAGAACTCAATGTTCATGGCGGACGAAAAATCAGTAAGAATAATCGTTGGTCGACGGGGATTTTTGCCCACGGCGCAACGGTACAAGGAAAAATCGATAACAATTCGGACGGTTTTAAAGATCTTCCAACTGGATACAATGCCGCTGTTTTAAGCAGATGGGCGTATCATGGACCTCGTTTTGAAACCCAGTTCGGGGTAAACGGTTATTTAGATCAAAAAGTGGGTGGCGAGTTGAATTATAATCCGGAGCCTTCCAATATAACTGTCGCTCCGACTGATTATGGAGTGTTCAACGATACCAAACATGCCGATTTCTATGCAAAAACTGGCTTTTTATTCAAAGGTAAACCATATCGTTCTATTGGTGTTTTGTACAATGTGAAATACCAGGAAACAGATGCAGTTTTTGGCAATGGACAATTTACGGGTATTGAAAGAAGAGGATACATTAATGCGATTTATGATGATATCATCGGTTCCACAATTCACAAAACACGAATTGGGGTGAGTGCAGTATATGCCAATTTCACCCAACGAATGGATTCTTTGAATGATGACAGGGAAGAAATTGTACCAGGTGTTTTTGCCGAATATACCTACACAGGACTTCGATTGGTGAATGTGCTCGGTGCCAGAGTCGATTATCACAACCTTTTCGGAGCCATGTTTTCGCCAAGAATGCACACCAAATATACCTTAACTGAATGGACTGATTTGCGTTTTACTGCTGGTCGAGGATGGCGTGTTCCCAATTATATTATTGATAATTTATCACTTTTGGCTACTGGAAGAACGTGGACAGCCCCAGCAGAAATCAAACCTGAAGTTTCTTGGAATATCGGTGGGTCGGCTGTACAAGAGTTCAAGTTCAGAAAGCAAAATGCATCCTTGATTTTAGATTATTATTACACCTTCTTCGAAAACCAATTGGTAGTAGATAGAGACGTTTTATTTAATTCGATTGTGTTTCAAAACATTGCGAATAATTCATTTTCTCATAGCTTCCAAGCAGAATTGACCTTGCCTTTGACGAAAGTGTTGGATCTTAGAATGGCATACAAGTATTTGGATGTCCAAGCTGAATTCAATGGCGAATTACAGTCTAAAATAACGGTTCCAAAACATCGTGGATTTGTTAATTTAAGGTATCAATCAAGAAATAAACGTTGGATGGTGGATGCCACAACTTCTATTTTTGGAAAGTCTAGATTACCTGTTACTTTACTTTCAACTGGAACTTATACAACAGAAAATGAAAGTGAAATTTTTCCCATGGTGAGTGGACAAATAACACACGTTTACAAACGTTGGGAATTCTATGTGGGAGGAGAAAATTTAACCAATTACGTCCAGAATAACCCTATCTTGGATGCTCAAAACCCTTTTAGCACGACTTTTGATGCTACAAGAGTATGGGCCCCCGTATTGGGCGCCATGATTTATGGTGGATTCCGATTTATAATTCCGCAAAAAGAAGATTTGAAGGATGAAATGATACTAGAAAAAATAGATATTAAATAAGACCTTGAAGGTTTAAACTAAAATGTAAAAATGAAAAATAGAATAGCAATAGCATTTGTGATGTTCACATTAACATCCTTTGCCCAGAAAAAAGTACAAGAGGTGGTTATTCAGACGACAGCCGAATGTGGTTCGTGTAAAGAGCGTATTGAGTCTAAATTGAATTATACAAAAGGAATAAAATTTGCAGAGTTGGATGTTCCTTCTAGAGAATTAACAGTCAATTTTAAAGCAACGACTATTTCTTTGAAAGAAATCAAAGAAATAGTCGTTGCTTTGGGATATGATGCCGATGATATTAAAGCGAATCCACAAGCATATCAGGCACTTCCAGCCTGCTGCAAAGTTGGAGGAATGGAGCACATGAAATAAACCTTTTTTATTCTGTTTCTTTTATGGGAATAGTGTAAATTCGTTTACTTACTAATTTGCAAAAACAGACTTATGCGTTTTAAATACACACTTTTACTCCTCAATTTAGTTTTTTCCGTTTTACTATCCTTTAGTCAATCCCCAACGATTGGTTTATTATACGAAGTGCCCGGTGTTACTTCTGGTTATGCGCTTTTTACACCTGAAAAAAACGATAAAGTATTCCTAATTGATGAATGTGGACAAGTTGTGAATGAATGGCTTTTTTCTGAAAAACCAGGATTGACGTGTTATTTTCTACCCAATGGAAATTTGCTCAGAGTAGGGCAAAGTTCGCTTGAAATTCGCGATTGGGATAATAATTTGACGTGGTCCTATTCAACACAAGCGAATGGAATTTTAAAACACCACGATATTGAACCTCTGCCAAATGGAAATATCCTTCTTCTTGTCAGAGATATCTACACCGAAGCTGAAGTACTGGCCATAGGGGGAGATTCTGCTCTAAGTATAAACGGTAGAAATTTTGAAAAAGTAATTGAAATTCAACCGATTGGAACAAATCAGGCAAGTATTGTTTGGGAATGGAAGTTTAAAGACCACCTAATTCAAGATTACGATTCAACAAAACCAAATTATGGAGTAATCGGAAGTCACCCTGAATTAATGAATATGAATTATGACAATGGCTATACCGATGATCCTGTTCATGTGAACGCTGTTGATTACAACGCAGAATTAGATCAAGTCCTGATTACTGCTCGCCATATGAGCGAGTTGTACATTATTGATCATAGCACCACAGCAGCTCAAGCGGCCTCCCATTCCGGGGGCAACAGCGGCAAAGGGGGTGACTTTTTATGGCGTTGGGGAAATCCTGAAGTTTATCAACCTGGTTTAGGAATTCCACAAAAAATATTCCTTCCTCATGATGGTAAATGGGTAGAATCAACTTATGCAGATAGCAATAAAATATCAGTTTTCAATAATCGAGGGGATGGGTCCAATACCTTCAGTTCTATCCACCTAGTGGAACCTGTTATTTCTGCTGGTTTATATCAAATGGGCGCCCTTGGTTTTGCTCCAACTGATTTCGATTGGTCGTGGACGGGCGACATTCTAGGCACAACGTTTTATGAGTCCAAGAAATCAGGGACACACGCCTTGCCGAATGGGAATATGATGATTTGTGAAACTGGCCGAGGTCGGGTAACAGAAGTAGCCAAAAATGGGGATGTAGTATGGGTGTATATTAGTCCAAGTTCTGGGACTGTTAATACGCAATATTCAAATCCCTATGCTGTTGAAAATTTTATTTTTCGTGCAGAGAAATATCCGCCAAGTTACCCCGGTTTTGTGGGGAAAGATTTAACACCAACGACAACTATTGAAGATGTGAATCTGAAATCAGATACTTGCAATGCATTATCTTCAGTTTCTTTGGAAGAGGACTTTCAGAGGTCTATTGGCTTTGTGCAACCTGCGACAGATGGAGAAATCGTTTTTTCTGAGTTCGTGTATTTCGATCATGTATCAGTATTTAACATGACAGGTGAGCTTCTATTTAACAAAGAAAATTTTGAAGGGAATAAAATAATGACACACATGGAAAGTGGTGTCTATCTTTTGAATGTTAGTGCGGGGAATATCGTGCGAACCTACCGAGTGGTACATTTGTAGATTTTTACCCTAAATAGCTGATAAAGGTCAATCGAAAGAGACGAAGAAAACAGGCTTTTTGGCCTTTACAAATATCCTTAGTGGTCTTTGCATTAAAATTACTCTTCTTTCCTTTTTTTTTGATTAATTTTGCCTTCGTTTTAAAATAAAGAAGAATGTCATATTTGTTTACATCCGAGTCCGTTTCAGAAGGACACCCAGATAAAATCGCTGATCAAATTTCAGATGCACTAATCGATCATTTCATGGCTTTCGATCCACAATCGAAAGTAGCGTGTGAAACTTTGGTGACAACAGGACAAGTTGTTTTGGCTGGAGAGGTAAATACCAATACCTACTTAGATGTACAATCTATAACGCGTGAAGTAATCCGTAAAATCGGTTACACGAAATCGGAGTACATGTTCGAAGCGAATTCTTGTGGAATATTTTCTGCAATTCACGAACAATCTCAAGATATCAACCAAGGAGTCGACCGTTCAAGCCCAGAGGAGCAGGGTGCAGGTGACCAAGGAATGATGTTTGGATACGCGACGAAAGAAACGTCCAATTACATGCCTTTGGCTTTGGATCTTTCACACAAAATTTTGCAAGAAATGGCGGATATCCGTCACAACGAGCCGGAAGTAATTGATTATTTGAGACCAGATGCTAAATCGCAAGTAACGATCGAATATTCTGACGACGATAACGTTCCACAAAGAATTGATACCATAGTTGTTTCTACACAACACGACGATTTCGATACGGAACCGCTTATGTTGACGAAAATCAAGAAAGATATTATTGAAATCGTTATTCCTAGAGTAAAAGCGAAATTACCTGCTGAACTTCAGGCTTTGTTTAACGACAAAATACAATATCACATTAACCCAACTGGGAAATTCGTTATCGGAGGACCTCACGGAGATTCTGGATTGACGGGTCGTAAGATCATCGTTGATACATACGGAGGAAAAGGAGCGCATGGAGGTGGTGCATTTTCAGGAAAAGATCCTTCGAAAGTAGACCGTTCAGGAGCATACGCAACACGTCATATTGCGAAGAACATGGTAGCAGCTGGATTGTGTGATGAGGTTCTTGTGCAAGTTTCGTACGCCATTGGTGTTGCTAAACCTTGTGGAGTTTTCGTTAATACATACGGAACTTCAAAAGTTGACATGACAGACGGTGAAATCGCTAAGAAAATTGAAGGGATCTTCGATATGCGTCCATACTTTATCGAACAACGTTTGAAATTGAGAAATCCTATCTATTCTGAAACTGCGGCTTATGGTCACATGGGAAGAAAGAATGAAGTAGTTACGAAGACGTTTAAAGCACCAGATGGAACAGTAATCACAAGAGAGGTGGAATTGTTTACATGGGAGAAATTAGACTTCGTAGATCAAATTAAAAGCGCTTTTGGATTGTAAAGAATTCAAATTAAAATAATTTAAAAACGCTTCTTGTAAAAAAGAGGCGTTTTTTTTGAAATAGGAAGACATGAAGGTTTTAAGTGAATTCAACTTAATTTCTTAATGTTTAACTTTTGGTCAATATTGTATTAAAAGAAATTCGACGCAAAACCTATACTTAATTCTATGAAGTATTCAACTGTCCTCGTATCCCTTTTTGGCGTATTTCAGAAAACCTTCGTGGGCACTCGTTTTCGGGATGATAATCGTCTTTAGATTCTTACTGGGTGTAATGTCGGTTCTGTCGCATCTGTTATTAAATTTACACAAAATAGTTAGATTTGATCAAAAC
>ERZ1046568.197-NODE-197-length-51247-cov-14.772152_pt1 | contig 51247 bp, 44 predicted proteins | sample MGYA00383092_ERZ1046568 | MGnify/ENA primary metagenome ERZ1046568 (study PRJEB29581, sample SAMEA5548362) | metagenome | biome: marine; feature: coastal; material: water | depth 1 m | study: Short-term variability in the microbial, nano- and picoplankton... | reverse complement strand
GCGGCTAGGTAATAAAATGCGACCTCTCTGACCATCAGCTCGTCGGGCATCGTTAATTCGGTGTCGTGCATTAATAGGATGGTTAAGATATCGCGGGGGAGGTCCTCGTCCGACAAAGTGCCATTGCGGTGTTGCTCGATGAGCTCGAGGCGTCTGGCGCGAGAGGGTAAGAAAAAGCGCTCTCGAAACTCAGTAATCGCTGCCCTGATTTCTTGATAGATCGGCTCTCGGTCGCCTTTAAATTGCCCAATGGTGGCCGCCTGTCCCAGCTGTATCAACAAGCGGTGCTGTGCATCGGCCTCTTCAACCGTTCCTTCAATACGATCGATGCCGGCAAATGACAGTGAGAGGTGCACCATGATGCGATAGCCCAATTCTTTCAGGTCAAGGGATGACTCTGTGAGGAATTGGTCAAGCGTCTCGTTGAGGAGTCCTGGAAAAACGTCGTTTTCATAGACCCGGAAGAAATTACGTCGGAATAATTGGCTCTCTACAGAGCGCCGCTGTCGATGCTCATCCCCATGCAGAGTGACCAGCACCTTATCCATTAAAATCTTGCCATCGTCGTAGAGCGACTGCTTTAAGTCGTTGAGGCGCAGCGCGTGTTCGACATCGTAATAGTGACTGACGCGGTGGATTTCCATGAGGTGTTCTCCCGGGGGTCGCGGTCGATTGAGCAGTGCGGTGACCGCTCGGCTCAACTAAGAGTGTATACAATAGAATAAAAAGTGTACACACTTTGCTGGCCTGCACAAAGGCGACGGGATCGTGGGAGTCCGACTTTCACAATTGCCATAGCAATGTCATATTGAGCGCAGTGTCATATTGAGAGTAAAACAGTAGGGAGAGGGCCGTATGAAGCTGACAGTGAACGGGACAGAGGTGGATATTGCGAGTGAGGGTGATACGCCGCTTTTGTGGGTGTTGCGCGACGAACTCGATCTGGTCGGCACCAAGTATGGCTGCGGCATGGCGCAATGCGGCGCTTGTACCGTCCATTTAGAGGGCCACCCCGTCCGTTCTTGTGTCACGCCGGTCTCTGCAGCGGCGGGTAAGGCAGTCGTTACCATCGAGGGGCAAGCCGATGGAGCGGGTTTAACGGCGGTGCAGCGCGCTTGGCTGGAGACAGATGTGGCGCAATGCGGTTACTGCCAATCAGGTCAGATTATGGTCGCTACTGCGCTATTAAAAGATAACCCTGCGCCGACAGACGACCAGATCGATACCGCGATGGCGGGCAATGTCTGTCGATGCGGCACGTATCCGCGCATTCGCAAAGCCGTGCATTTAGCGGCCAAGTTGATCGCATCGGAGGCGGTGGTATGAGTCGTTCACCAATGAATGCGGGACTCAGCAGACGGCAGTTTGTGCAAGCTGGCGGGGCCTTGTTGTTTGCCGCGGAGTGTCCCATCACGTTTGCGACTAAGGCCAATGCGGCGGGTGGCGGTGCGATGATGAATAGCTTTGTTCGCATCGACCCCAGCAACGTCATCACCATGTTGGCGAATCACTCAGAATTTGGCAACGGCGCCTATACCGTGATGACGATGATGTTGGCTGAGGAGCTTGATGTCGACTATCGCGCTATTGAGATCGAGGCAGCGCCAACCTCTCCCGATTATTACTCACCCTTGTTCAGGGAATACCTGACGGCGGGTTCTGTCACCACTGGGAGTACCTGGTTGCCGATGCGAACCGCCGGCGCTAAGGCGCGCGCGATGCTCATTGAGGCGGCGGCTCAGGTTTGGGGTGTACCGCAGGCTGAGCTCAATACTGAGGCCGGTGAGGTGCATCACGTCGCAACGGGGCAACGTACCCCCTATGGACAGTTACTCGAGTCGATTCATCGTTTGAAAATCATGCCGCCGGATACCGTGCCGCTCAAAGATCCCAGTGAGTTTAAAGTGCTCGGCAAGCCCGCGAAGCGTCATGAAGGTGCTGCCAAAGTCGATGGCAGCGCGCAGTTTGGTATCGATTTGAAGCTGCCGGGAATGCTGCACGGCGCGATTGCGAGACCACCGGTACACGGTGGTCGTGTGGTCTCTTTCGACGCGACCGGCGCTTTGAAAATGCCGGGTGTGGTCAAGGTGAAGGCGATTAGCGCGGGTGTGGTGGTGCTGGCCAAAAGTTATTGGCAGGCGCAGAAAGCCCGCGGCGAGCTCAAGATTACCTGGGACAGGGGAAGCAATGATGGCGTCTCCAGCGAACAGTTTTATAGCGAGTATCGCGCGTTGGCAGAGCAGCCCGGGATGTTGGCTGAGGATATTGGCGACGCCAAGGGTGCTTTGGCCAGCGCAGACCGCGTGATTGAGTCGGTTTATGAAATGCCCTTATTGGCACATGCGACGCTCGAGCCTCTGAATTGTATTGCGCAGGTCTCCGAGGACGCTTGTACTATCTGGAGCGGCACGCAGTACCAGTCGAATGATCAAGAGGTGATTTCACGCTTTCTGGGGATTCCACAGGAGAATGTGACGGTTCACCGACCGTTGATGGGGGGAAGTTTTGGACGCCGCTCCAGCAAAAAAGCGGACTTTACGGTCGAGGCGGTTGAGGCGGCGATGGGTGAGAACGTGCCGGTGAAAATCATCTGGTCCCGCGAGGAGGATATCCGTAGCGGCCATTATCGTCCGCTCTTTGTACACAAGATGCGCGGGTCGCTGGATGCGTCGGGCATGCCCGACGCTTGGCACCAGGTGGCCGTTGGCCAATCGTTGATGCAGGGGAGTAAGCACGACCCCGCTTACATGGTACGCGGAATCGATATTTACTCTTTGGATGGCTGTCTTCAGGAGCCATTTGGCGTTTTTCCTTACGGGACCTCCTACCAAATTCCGCATCACCGAGTGGAGAGTCATAACGCCCCAAGGATCGGGATTGTCCCCCAGGAATGGCGTTCAGTAGGGCACACCCATACGGGGATTGCCTATGAGTGTTTTCTCGATGAGCTGGCGGATGCGGGCGAGATCGATCCACTCGACTTACGACTGCGCTTGAGCAAAGACCACGCTAGGATGAATCGGGTCCTCCGAGTACTCCGCGAAAAAAGCCAGTGGGACGAACCGCTTGGGGCAGGGCGGGGTCGCGGCATGGCGGCGAGAATCTACTCGGTATCGCCGATTGCGCAGGCGGTGGAGGTCAGTGTTGCCGATAACGGCGATTTCACCATTGACCGTGTGGTCTGTGTATTGGATTGCGGTTTTGCGGTTAATCCACTGGGTGTTGAAGGTCAAGTGGAGGGGGGCATTGCGTTTGGCCTGGGCGGTGCGGCGTTCGGTAACATCGATATTGTTAACGGCGAAGTCCAACAGAGTAACTTTCATGATTATCCGGTGATCAGAATGTCTCAGATGCCTAAAGTGGAGGTGCACATTTTACCGAGTGATGAACCACCTACCGGGGTTGGTGAGCAGGCGACAGCCCCCATTGCGCCCGCAGTGGCAAACGCGCTGTTTAATGCAACGGGTCGACGCGTTCGTCGTTTCCCCCTGTCGAGTCAAGGGTTCAAACTGGTCTGAGGAGACAGCATGGCACTGGAGCATATGGTCTGGCTGACGCCAAAAGCGGGTGTCGGCGCCGATAAGATGGAGGAGATTCTGGCGTCGATTCGCGCGCTGACTCACATACCTGGAGTGATCGCTATTTCAGCGGGTCGCAACATCACAGATCGCGCCGGTGGTGCGACGCATGGGGTATTGGTGACGCTGGACTCGGATAGCGCTTTGCCGGGGTACCTGCAGCACCCCGACCATCAGGCAGTCGGTGCCGTCCTGCGCGAGCACTGCGAGGTGCTCGCGCTGGATTACGAACGCTGAAGCGTTATCGCTGACTGAGGCCTTCCTCGCTGCGCGGTGCGAAGACTAATAATGCGTTCCCCGCTTCATGGTTGTACAAACCGTAACCGGAATTAATGACCAAGTGTCCATCCCCCAGTGCGGGCCCAGACCCGCTCATCGAACCCCCTTTGGCGGCCACACCGTTTGTCCCCGTCACAGACGTGGCGGTATCGAAGGACCAGACAATATCTCCTGTTTCGCTGTTGTAAATGCGAATGAAGCCGTCTAGGTGTCCGGCAACGACAGCATCATCCGTTGCCGTGACCGGTGCGGAGACGCCGGGGTCACAGAAGGGTCTTCCTTCGCCGCAAACGTTGCTCTGCACATGGCTCCAGAGGACTTCTCCGGTAGCCGCGTCGATAGCAGAGACGCCCGGTCGCGCTTTTTGAGGGTCTAGCCATTCGCCATTGCGGGTGTCATTCATATCGTTGATAGGGACGAAGACCGTTGATCCCGCTGCAGCCATCCCAAAGTGCACGCCGCCCTGAATGCTGCCTCGGCCCAGTTTGGTTTCCCATACCTTGCTTTGTCCTGTTTCCCAGTCCAGAGCAAATACGCGGCCATCTTTCTGGCCTGCGACCACTAAGGTGCGCTCGTCACCCAGTTCCACTAGCAGAGGACTTGAGGCTTGGTCGTAGTCTGGACCATCTTCCTCAGGGCAGTTGGGGTTGTCGATCATCATGCAGGCGACATTCCAGGCGTCGTCGGGAAAGGTTTGACGAGACCAAAGTCGCTCCCCTGTATCAAGGCGGACAGCGATCACCGCATCACTGTTTTGGTCTGCGGGGGAGGAGTAATTTTCCCCCGTACCAAAGATCAGGAGGTTTTTGGCTACGTCAACTGTGGGGCTTGTCCAGACGGGGGCGCCGGATGGCGAGAACACTTTTGTCCCGGCACGGGTCGTTGTCAGAGAAAGAGGGGGGTTGGGAATGGAATAGCTGTCCCAAATGATACTCCCATCCTGACTATCCACTGCCAAGACATGTCCGCGAAACGTGCAGCAGGCGTATTCTGGGTCTGCCGCGGTCACCACCTCTAGAGAGGATACGGGCACGTAGAGCCTGCCGTCGGCGAAGGCGGGGGTGCCAGTGAGGGTCGCACTGTGATGATCATCCGCGCTGGTTTGCCAAATGAGTTCGCCTGTTTCAGCATCGATGGCATAGAGGTTGGCAATAATGTCGCCAAAATAAGCGGTTGGCGTCTCATCTGGACCACGCTTGCCTAGGGTGATGCCCGTTCTTACCTCGGCACGTGCCGCAAAGGTCCATCGTACGCAGCCTGTTTCGAGGTCGAAAGCATAGACCGTACCGTCCTGGCTACCGACAAATACGGCCCCCATAGCGATAGTGGGCTGTGAGCGCGCCCGGGTGGACGCCGGGTAGCCAAAGGCCCATTTTAGCTCGAGGCGCCCTAGCTCATCACGGTCGAGGCCCGCGACTTCAGGTGCGACGTAGCGACGTGTGTCATGCCCCCAACCGGTCAAGCGGGTTTCGTCTAACGGGTTAAATTTGCGGTTGGCCCCCTCGCACCAAGCCACCGAGGGCGCGGCATCGGGATCCCCAAGTCGCATCTGGGTGATGTACTCGACGATATGTTGCTTTTGATCGTCAGAGAGATGCGCCGCCTGAGTTTGCATAATGCCGTCCGTTATCGAGCGGTAAAGCACTTGCGGAGACATTAACTCTAGCCACGTTGTGTGAGGGGCCTTGTAGACTTGGGCCTCATGACAGCCCGCGCAATGCGCTTGATACAGTGGTTTGCCCGGTAGCGCATCACGATCGCCAAGGTCTCCGACCCAGGCATATTGTTCGTCCATCGAGTTGAGGGCTGTGGGCGCGGACTCACCCTCCGGTGGCGCGCTGGCAGCCTGTGCTGCGCTGCTTACCTGCGCTTGCAGCAAAATCGCTGTCGCGATGCCAAAAACCATCGCTGCCTTCCAATGGCGAGAGGAGGTGACTGTTCGCATTGTGATTGCCCCTTTGATCGTTTTATTTTTGGTGGTCGCTTCGGTTTCAGCGACGCGGGGGTAGTATGGCACTTTCACATGACATTACCCACGGTATTGCGGTTCCACGGCTATTTGACGAGGAGCTTTGCGGTAGCCATTTTGGTACGGAAATTCAGTATCGTTTCTGAGACTTGATGCCGTAGAGCTAAGATGAAGCCGCCCTAGGGCAGCTTTTTTTTGCTTGGATATTAGTGTTACGGTGCGGTTAGGAGGGTTGGCGATTTGCGTTGAGGTTCATCGTGATCAGGTCTTCAGGCTGAATCCGTGGCAGGGGCTGCCTTAGGGGCAATAGTGGGGTAATAAAAAATGGAAAGAGAAAATTTGTGGGTGGTGAAGTGCACTGATCGAGAGGACGATGATGTCCCGCAGCTACGTGAAGAATATATGGCAGGCCACCTATCGCATCTCGAGGCGATTGTGGACCACATTGCGATGGCGGGGCCTTTGAAGGATCCATCTGGCAGTCGGATAGTGGGCAGTTTGCTCGCCTATCGCACCGATGATTTAGAACAGGCCAAAGCATGGCTCGACGGTGACCCCTATGCTCGCTGTGGTATCTGGGCAGATATTGAGTGGTCGCGACTGGTCTTAGCCGCCGGGTCATTGGTGGGTGGCGTGACATGGTAGCGATCGCTAGCTCAGATTTGCGCGCCAATCTCAGTGGTCGGTGCGCGCTGGTGACGGGCGGCAGCTCTGGTATCGGCGCAGGCGTGGCGGCAGCATTGGCTGCCAACGGCGCCTCAGTCTGGGTCAATCACCCGGACGCATCGACCGCCGACGCCGCAGGAGAGGTCGTCGACGGCATCAAAGAGGCGGGTGGCCGCGCGACAGCGATACAGGCTGATGTCAGTAGCGAGGCCGAGGTGGCGTCCATGTTCGCTGTTGTTGCCGCCGATGGGCTCGACATCCTCTGCAATAACGCGGGCATTGCTCATGCGAGTCCGGTTGAAGAGATGGCCGTGTCTGACTTCGATCGCTTGATGGCGGTCCATGTCCGCGGCACGTTTCTGTGCACACGGGCGGCATTGAAGTTGATGTACCCCCGCAATCATGGGCGTATTATTAATACAGCGTCTCAGCTGGCCTACATTGGCGCGCCAGGATTTTCCCACTATACCGCTGCCAAAGGCGCGATTTTGTCATTTACGCGCAGTCTGGCGCTTGAAATTGGTGACCGAGGGATTACGGCCAATTGCGTGGCACCCGGTGCGACGATGACGCCGATTCTCGCTGATGTGCCGGAAGAGATGCTGGAAGGGATTCGTCTGAATATCCCTGCGGGACGGATCGCCGAGGTTGACGATATTGTCGGGGCTTACCTGTTTCTCGCCAGCGACGCTGCCGGGCATTTTCGGGGTCAGTGTCTGAGCCCGAACGGGGGAGATGCTTTTCTCTGAGGGGGTGCCCCCGCGCCGCTGCAGCCCAGCCATCTGTCGTTAAAGGCGACATGTGGGCTTTTGCGACACTATTTCTGCTGAAATTGATCGCTAAACTGCATTGCATTAGCATTAAAAAAAGCTGATTATATATACAGTACTTTTGCGAAAGCGGCTTTGGCTTCATTTGGACGTTTTCTGATAGAAGCGAGGGCACAAAGATTGAGCGGCAGCGACCTTGCTGTCCTGATCGGAGGGCCAGCCAGAGATAGCAGGCCGAGAGACCAGACAGAGATAAAAGGAGCACAGCATGGATCAGAATAAGCAGAAAGCATTGGACGCAGCGCTGTCACAGATTGAGCGCCAGTTTGGAAAAGGAACGGTCATGCGCATGGGTGACCAAGAGCGAGTGGCCATCCCATCGATCTCGACGGGCTCACTAGGACTGGACATTGCGCTGGGCATTGGCGGTCTTCCTAAGGGTCGTATTTGTGAGATTTATGGCCCGGAGTCGTCAGGTAAAACCACGCTAACATTGCAAGTGATTGCTGAGGCACAAAAAGCAGGGGGCACTGCCGCCTTTATTGACGCAGAGCACGCATTAGATCCGCAGTATGCCGAAAAGCTGGGTGTCCAAGTCGACGACTTGATTATGTCTCAGCCCGATACCGGTGAGCAGGCGTTAGAGGTGGCGGAGATGTTAGTGCGTTCTGGTGCCGTCGATATTTTGGTGGTCGATTCGGTGGCTGCGTTGACGCCAAAAGCGGAGATAGAGGGCGAAATGGGTGACTCACACGTCGGCCTGCAGGCGCGATTACTCAGTCAGGCAATGCGCAAATTGACAGGTGCGATTAAGCAGACCAATTGTCTCGTGATTTTTATCAACCAGATTCGAATGAAAATTGGCGTGATGTTTGGTAGCCCAGAAACAACCACCGGCGGCAACGCGTTAAAATTTTACTCTTCAGTGCGCCTTGATATTCGTCGAATCGGCGCGGTGAAAGACGGTGATGAGGTCGTGGGCAATGAGACCCGCGTAAAAGTGGTCAAAAATAAAGTTTCGCCGCCCTTTAAACAGGCTGAATTTCAAATTATGTATGGCGTGGGCATTTATCAAATGGGCGAGGTGATCGATTGGGGAGTCAAACTCAATCTGATCGACAAGTCTGGCGCCTGGTATGCCTACAAGGGTGAGAAAATTGGTCAAGGCAAGGCTAATGCGGCGCGTTTCCTCAAGGAGAATCCACCGCTTGCCAAGGAGATCGAGGATCAGATCCGGCATCAGATGATGGGGGTCCCGCTTGCAGTTGTAGAGGCAGAGGCTAACGAGGTTGCCGAGGTGGCTGCGGTCGAGCCTAGTGGTGACAGTGCGGCTGAATCCTAATCGGCGGGTGCCGGTTGGTTTCTGAGGAAGAACATCCGGCCGTGACGTCTGGCGAGCTTCGGCTCGCCGCGATGGACCTCTTGGCGAGGCGCGAGCACGGCTCTCAAGAGCTGCTGGTGAAACTTCGTCAGCGATTCCGAAGACGAACCTGTTCAGATGAGCAGGTTCTGGACGTGCTCACTGCGCTGACTGATGAGGGTCTGCTGAGTGATGAGCGGTTTGCCCTATCCACCGTCAGGCAGTTAGTGAGTCGTGGATATGGGCCTCGACGCATTACCGAAACATTTCGTCAGCAGGGCATCGAGGGCTATCTTTCGAGCGCATTGGCAACGGCCTTCGATGGCCCGATAGACTGGTATGCCGAAGCAGCGAGTGCGTATCAAAAAAAGTATCACGGTGACGCCATTATGGGTGACTGGGATGCGCGTCAGCGCGAGAGGGCGAAGCGAATGCGGTTTTTACAATATCGTGGATTTGACGCTGAAGTGTGTCAGGCCTTGGTTTTTGATGGCCCAACCGCAGACGAACTGACAGCGGGGTAGGCATTGCGCTGGATTGAGGCGGTTGTCTCTCCCACACGCCCTATTGCGTGAGTGAAAGTGCGTGGCTGAGCGGCAAGGCGCGCCCAGCGCTTGGGCGGTAGCAGGCGATGCCGTCAGCTAGGCTCAGCCAGTGTTGTCAGCCATAACGCCCTCACTTGCATCGCTTTTTGCTTAATTGCTGAGGCGTTACTGGGGCCCATACGCAAAATCTGTTTTTGCATCGGCGCGAGTGACTCGATTGCAGGGTTCTCATAAATCCAGACAGCCTCTTTACGAATAAGGCGCTCGTCAGTGATGTCGATCTCTGGCGTGGCAATGATCGTATCCAGCGTCTCTATTACCGCTAGGTCAAAGTAGGCGGGATCTTCTCCGTAAAAGCCCCATGCCTCCCTAAACAGGGGCAAAAAGCGAGCGAACGCGTCAATGATCGCCGCCGCATCGAGGCTTTCTATCCAGCGGGTGATGGAGTCATAGCGCGCGAAGCCCTCTGGATCCGCGACGACCTGAGTGCCATCGTCGACAATAGGGAATGAAGCCTTGGGTCTGGCAATTGGCACTAATTTATAAGGCACATCTCCTTGCGCTGTCAGATAGACCAAGCTGGCGCTGCGCTCAATGATACTGCTTGGCATGAGGTACTGCTGTCCGACGGTACCGAGTGGTATCGCTGCAAGGGCGTCTCGAACGGCATCATCACTTTCGAATAAAGAGGGTAGCGGTTCGACCGCGGGTTCAGCCGTCGGGATAATGGTAGTGATGGCAGGCTCTGGCATGCTGATGGGGGGGGGCTCTTCTACGGGAGGCGCCGGCGGTGCGGGCGCGATAGGGGCGGACTCGACAATCACTGCGTCTTCTTGAGGCCAGATGCCGGTAAAGACCACCACGCCAGCGGTCACAATACAGACCAGCGCCACCATTAACAGTTTCTGCGCTCTGCTGACGCCCCGCTGGGGCTGAGCGGTGGATCGGTTGTTGCTAACCGATGCCTCTTGGTCTGTTGCCGACATGGTCTACCTCATTTTGCTTGTGAATGTGAAGCTGACGCTCCTCTTGTGGCCACCATTGTGAACGGAGCCCAAGGCGTCCCAAAGATGATACTGCGTTGACCCCCTTCAATTCACCCTTGTAGCGGGGTGTTTCTCGGTAACAATCCCGCTTTGTCGTGCTATCAATGGTTCGGCATCAGTCGATGGTGACTCAGGGCTTAATGTCCGAGGTCGCCGCCATATCGCGCAGCGCCTGCTCTAACTGGCCCACTAAATCGTCAAAGACAGCAACGGTTGCCTTAATGGGTTCCGCTGAGGTCATGTCGACGCCCGCTTTTTTCAATAACTCGATCGGATAATCATTTGAACCCGACTTCAGCATGGCGAGATACCGTTTGCGAGCGGGTTCGCCCTCTTCCAGAATTTGTTTCGCTAAGGCGGTGGCAGCAACAAAAGAGGTCGAGTATTGATAGACGTAGAAATTGTCGCCACGCAAGAAGTGAGGAATGCGACTCCATTCAATTTGATTTAAGTCGTCAGTATGTACCGCATCACCGTAATAGTCTGAAAACACATCCGCGTACAGTGCGTTGAGGACGTCTGCGGTGAGGGCTTCACCTGCTTCTACCTTGGCGTGAGCGCGCGCCTCAAAATCCGCGAAGGAGGCTTGCCGATAAAAACCACCCCGAAATTCATCCAGATAGGAGCTGAGTAAGTAAGCACGCTCGGCGGCGGAGGAGGCCTCTGTCAGCATCTTCTGCATCAGAATAGCTTCATTGGTCATGGAAGCGATCTCAGCGATGAAGGTGCGGTAATCCCCGTAGACCTGCGGCTGCGTGTTACGTGTCAAATAGCTGTGGATTGAATGGCCATATTCATGGGCTAGGGTAGAGACATTGTTCAACGTGCCTTCAAAGTTCATTGATAAATAGGGTTTGGAGGTATAAGTCCCCCAGCTGTAAGCGCCGCCTCGCTTGCCTCGATTGGCGAGCGCATCCACCCAGCCCTCATCAAAGCCTTTCCAGTAAATATCGAGATACTCATCTCCCAGTGGGGTCAGTGCTTCAGCAACAATATGCTTTGCTTCATCAAAGCTGATATTGGCCAAGCTGGGCTCAACAATGGGCGCGTACATATCCCAGACCTCTAAACGATCGACGCCCAATGCGCTCTCTCGAAGCTTTAAATAGCGTTGAAGGGGGCCACTCCCGGCGCGCACCGCAGTGATCAGGTTATTGAAGACTTCGATGGGAATCGCATTGGTGTAAGTGGCCTGTTGCAGTCGCGAGTCAAACCCCCGAGCGCGTGCGAAAAAAACGCGGCTTTTGACGTGCCCTTCGTAGTTGGCGGCAAGGGTATGATTGAGTGTCTGGTAACCCTCGAATAGCTGGGTCCAGGCGTCTTTTCGGACCCGCCGATCCGTTGAGTGTAAAAAGGCGCCGTATCGTGAGGTGGTGAGCTCGACCTCGACGCCTGCCTCATCGACAATGCGACCAAACTGTAAATCAGAGCTGTCGATGGCTGTGAAGACGCTATCAAACTTACTGAGTGGATCCGAGGCCATTGCCAGTAACTTTTCCTCTGCCTCTGACAGGGTGTAAGCGCGCATGCGTGCCGTTTCATCCAGATAGTGCTCGTAGATCGAGAGGCCGGGCGTCGTGGCCACATAGTGAGCGAGTGTGTCCTCTGGTATGGATAAGAGCTCCGGAGAGAAAAAAGCCAAGGCCTGTTGAAACTGAGAATAAAGACCCTGCGCTTCTGAAAAACGCGCACCATTCTCAGAGATGCGGGTGTCTTCAAAATTTTTGAGTCCGGCATAGACATACAGATTAGCAACGATCGTTTCCACCGCTTGAATGGCCTCAATGGCCGCCAACAAAGTGCTGCCATCGTTACCCAGTCTTCCTCGGTAGTCGGCAATGCTGGGCAAAAGGGCAATTAATTTGGCTTTGTCATCCTCCCATGCACTGGCATTGCGATACATATCAGTCAGGTCCCACTTGTATTGATCCGCAATCTGGGACCGCTCAGGTACGTCCTCTGCAACAGCGGTTAATGGACACATCAGTGTCATGAGTGAGATCGCTAGCAGGTGGCGCAAAGGCTTGCATAGGGGCATGGTTTTAACTTCCTTGCTGCTGGGGTACGAGAGAAACGAGGTCAGCTGATAGGATACTCGGATTAGCGAAATCACTAAACCAGCCGCTAATGACGGCTTTGGTGGGAGTCATTGCTCCCGCAGGGGGGTATCTACGCGAGCTAGGTCAAAGCGACGCGACTTGCCGGGTTCTGAGTAGGTATCCAACCCAGAGACGGTGGCCAAGTCCAGTTTGGCGAGATCGAGGCTGCCGTCATCGCGCTGCGCATCTGCTGCACAATACAACGCAGTGACTTCACCGATCAGTAAATGAGTGCCATTGATATTCAGCGCTTGGTGCTCACGGAGCCGGCAGCCGACCTGCAGAGGCGATGATTTGACATAGGGTGCATCAGTTCCTATCCGCCATTCGGCATCAAAACCGCAGGCACTGAACTCCGATACGTTTTTGGCATAAGGTGCGGAAGTTTGATGTGCCTGAGCAGCCGAATCGAGCCGGAAGCCATTGAGCGTCCAGCACTCGGTCTTTAACACATTGTGTAACGTATGCCGCTCCCCTTTACCAGTATCGGGTCTGAGGATCATGCCGAGTAGGGCTGGGTTGGAACCCAAATGAAAGTGAGAGCTGATAATCGCTAGATTAGCGGACCCACTCTCGTAGGTTCCGACCAACATACCGCTCTTATAACCGGGCAGGCTGTTGATTAATCGCGCGCGCCAACTATTAGACATTTCTGATAGCGCTTCAGCGTTAAGCTGCAAAAGAGGAGAGTTCATAGCACCTAACGATTATCGGCAGTGTCGTAGCGCCTTTCGTAGCGTTTCGCTGCCCAGATGGTGTAACACCACGAGGCAATTGGTTTGATCAGAGGCCAACGCAGCCATCGCCACAGAATGCCAATCCGCGTGTATTGCCAGGCCGCAATATTGGCCTCGATACCCACAACCCAGTTGTCCCCCCGACGAAGATGGAGGGATTTGAGCAGTGCTTCTTTAGGCGGCACGTCGTTTTCTGACTCGAGGGCATGAATGTCCTGCAAAACCAGTTGGTCTGACTTCATATTTGCCAGATGCGCCATCTCCCGCTGGCACATCGGGCAAGAGCCATCAAAATAGAGTACGTCAGGATTTTCCATGGTGACTCTACGAGGGTCGAGCTCAATTGGATGTCATGATGCCCCCCTGTCGCCAGCGGTACAGTGATCAGTCGGATTCCGCGAGAAGAGCAGCGATGCGCTCTTGGAGGATCACCTCGTCACCTTTTCTGAAGCCGACGTGAATTTCACGAATCATGCCTTTTTTATCGATAAGGTAACCCGAGGGCATGCCGGCTACCGAAAAAGCACGCCCCGAGTCCCCCGTGGTGTCGATCGCAATCGGATACGCCACGGGATAGCGGGCCAAGAAGTCCAATGCGTCTTCCTCGACATAATCAACGCTGATTGCCACCACGTTAAAGGCTTCAGACGAAAACGTGTCGCGAAGCCGGTTCAGCGCTGGCAAGGACAAGCGACAGGGGCCGCACCAGCTGGCCCAAAAGTCGAGATAGGTCACGCGTCCACGCAGGTCACTATCAGAGATAGTGCCGCTTCCATTTGCGATCAGCGGCAGCTCCCAATCTGGTTGTGGCAGCGGTTCTGCCAGCGAGATATGAGAATCGCGATCAGCTGCGACGCCGCCCGCCGCCATAATGAGAAAGATGAAGTGACCCATTTTGCTCCACAGGGTACGACGCAACACGTGAGACATGACTGGCTCCTCTGATTCAGCGATTTCGGCCGAGGCGCTCATGGGCATCGACCCACTCGTTGACGCGCGTGGTTTTGTCAACACGCGCGGCAGCAGACAGGGAGAGCTCTCCCGCTACGACCAGTGCGGCTGCAATTTCGCAGAGCTTAAGTGCTTTACCCTGACCTTCGCAGCCTAACATTCTGAGACACTCGCGCTGGGTCGGCAAAGACGTGCCGCCGCCGTAGGTGGCCATGATGAGGGCGGGCAATGTGATGGAAAAATAAAAGTCGCCCTTGCTGGTCGCTCGTTGAAAGGTGGTGCACTGATTCGACTCGCCGATGTTCGCGACATCTTGACCTGTCGCGAGGTAAAGCGCCGCCAACGCATTGGCGGGGTGATTCGCATTGTTCGATGAATTAGTCAGAATCGCTGACAGTGTCGAAATCTGTTGCCCGTAAGCGATTTGCTCTGGAGCGACCCGTAAGTGCTTCATGAGAATGTCACGTGGGATCGTAATCTCTGCGGTGACACGTCTGCCGCGAGTTTTTAACAAATTCACGGAGGAGGTTTTCTTTTCCGTGTCGAAGTTACCCGACAGCATGTAGTGCAGCATTTCGGGACGTTGCTGATTGATCCACTCACAGGCAATGAAGGTGGCTCTGCTGACCATGTTTTGTCCGGCAGCGTCTCCGGTGGAGTAGTCAAACCGAGTGAAAATCATGCTGTGTGCATGATAACTCTCAATCTCGTGGAGCTTGCCGACCGAGGTAGAGGTCTCGGCACGCGCTTTGATGTTCTCAAAATTATCTTTGAGCCAAATTTGAAAGTCTCTTGCTTGGCGCGAGTCCTTGAAGATAAAAACGGGGGATCGCTGCATGGATTCTTGCGAGACTGTTGTCAGGACGCCACCGGCCTCTTTGATGACCTTCATGCCACGGTTATATGATGCCAGCATGGTGCCTTCGACGGTTGCCATCGGGACGTAAAACTCGCCCTGAGCGTGCTCTCCATTGACCAGCAGCGGTCCCGCAACACCGATGGGAATTTGTGCCACACCCCAAAAGTTTTCGATATTGCCGTCCATCTCATGGGGGTCAAAGGAGAACTGCTTGGTGTGCTCCAGTGTGGTGCCCGTCTGTGCTTCGATGAAGCGCTGTCGCTGTTCAACGATATCAGCGCTGTAGTCATCGTCACCACTTCGGGGGATTTTTGTATCGTCTGTCATAAGCTATTAATCCGAGCTTTGGCGTCGACATATTCGGTTGTTAATTTAGCCACGTAGTCAGCCGTGCTGCCCAATTTTTTTACCGCACCAATGCCTTGGCCACAGCCCCAAATATTTTTCCAAGCCTTGGCGTCAGAGTCGCCACCGGAGCCAAAGTCCATCTGACTCGGGTCGCTTTCGGGCAGGGCATTGGGGTCAAGGCCGGCGGCCTCAATGGAGGGCTTGAGATAATTGCCGTGGACCCCAGTGAACAGGCTGCTATAGACAATATCATCTGCGCCATAGTCAACTATCGCTTGCTTATAGCCTTGCTCTGCATTGGCTTCCTCAGTTGCAATGAAGGCTGAACCAATATAAGCCAAGTCTGCTCCCATCGCTTGAGCCGCCAGCACGGCATCGCCCGTTGCAATGGCGCCTGACAGGAGCAGCGGGCCATCAAACCACTCACGGATTTCCTGGATCAGCGCCATCGGAGAAACGGTACCCGCATGACCTCCTGCTCCAGCGGCCACTGCAATCAGTCCATCCGCGCCTTTTTCAATCGCTTTTTTGGAAAAACGGTTGTTGATCACATCGTGCAGAACGATGCCGCCATAACTATGCACCATCTCGTTGACCCACTCCTTGGCGCCCAGCGATGTGATGACAATGGGGACTTCATACTTCACACACATATCCATGTCATGTTTGAGTCGTGCATTGGAGCCATGCACGATCTGGTTGACTGCAAAGGGCGCCGAAGGCGCGTCAGGATTCGCCGCATCATAGGCCGCTAGCTCTGAAGTAATACGCTCCAGCCACTCTTCTAAAACGGGTTCTGGTCTGGCGTTCAGCGCGGGAAAGGAGCCTATGATTCCCGCTTTACACTGAGCGATGACAAGATCAGGATTAGAGATGATGAAAAGTGGTGAGCCGACAACGGGGAGCCGAAGGGCGTTCTGCAGCGAGGGTGGTAATGACATGTAAACTATCTCCTGTTGTGAATCGTGTGTCGCCAGCTACCTAGTTGCCATGCCACAGGGCCTCCGTCAATCGACGTTCGGGTCGGCACGTTGAAGTGGCAGTCAGGTGTTAGCCTGAAAAAAACAAATGGCACTGTAATTGCCAATATGTGTCGTTGCAACTCTGTACGCTAGTGGAGCGAACCGCCTTATATGTATCACCCTTTCTTCGGACTGACTGAGCAACCGTTCTCAATCGCTGTTAATCCGCGTTACTTGTTCATGAGTGATCGTCATCGCGAGGCGTTGGCTCATCTATTATACGGTGTGGGGAGTGGCGGTGGATTTGTCCTGTTGACCGGTGAGGTTGGGACAGGGAAGACCACCTTAAATCGTTGTTTGTTGGAGCAGTTGCCCGCCGACACGGATATCGCCATTGTGCTGAATCCCGCCTTGAGTGCCACTGAGCTGTTAGCGAGCGTCTGTGATGAGTTCGAAATTCGCTACCCGTCTGACACGCAAAGTCTGAAGACGCTGACCGACGCGTTGCATCAGTTCTTGCTCACCAATCATGCCAAGGGTCGTCAAACCGTATTGATGATCGATGAGGCCCAACACCTTGATTTTGACGTTCTGGAACAGATCCGGCTGCTGACCAATCTTGAAACAGATGAAAAAAAACTGCTGCAAATTATTCTGACCGGACAGCCAGAGCTGGAGTCGATGCTGGGGCGCCCCGAGCTTCGGCAGCTAAACCAGAGGATCACAGCGCGCTACCAGTTGACGGCATTAGATGCGCACGAGACGACGAACTACGTTCGTCACCGACTCTCAGTCTCCGGTTTAACGGATAGCCGCTCCCTTTTTACGCCGTCTGCCTTGAGACGGGTGTTTAAATTAACGGGCGGCATTCCCCGCTTGATAAATCTACTATGTGACCGGGCGATGATGGGTGCATACGGACGTAACGAACCGGTAGTGTCGACGGCGATTGTCCGTCAGGCGGCGCAGGAGGTCTTCGGTGAGGGCGCAGCGCGAACAGTGAAACAGTCCGGGCCGACTCGCACCGGGAATACGCGGCGAGTGACGTTGGCTCTCGGCATTCTGAGTGCGGTTCTGGCGGGCTTGCTGGCCTACAACATCGTAATGAATGAGCGGGGTTTGGTCAGCGAAAGGGGTAGCTCAATCGAGCGCCCGGTAACGGACACCATGGGGTCTGCGAACGCACCGGTGGGCCCGATAGCGGTTTTGCCAGATTGGTTGGTGAGCCACCGAGTTGCGGAGTCCGCGTTGTGGTCCCTGTGGCGTGATACGCCCTTGCCCAGCGACGTATGCGATGCGCCCGGCTCGGCTGGATTGCGTTGTGAGTCTGCCGATAGCGATACCTGGGATGCGGTGTTGGAACTGAATAGGCCAGTGGTACTTGATTTGCAACGTCGGAACCGCTTTGCAGCGGCGACGGTCCTGTTGGAGGTAAGGGAAGAGGTGGCCACCGTGTTTACCGGCGCAGTGGTTTGCGAGGTCCCTTTGACAGCGGTGGCTGATCGCTGGCAGGGGCGCTTTCGGTATTTTTGGGAGAGTCCTCCCGGTTGGACTGGGCCGGTGCGGATTGGTGATCGAGGCGCTGTGGTAGCTCATGTTGTTGGCGAATTTGCGCGCCTAGATAACTTGCCTGTGCCACCACTGACAGTTTTTACAGAGGCGCTAGAAGCACGAGTGAAAGTATTTCAGGCTGCAGTGGGCCTCGGAGTCGATGGCGTGATCGGTGTGAGAACGCTGCAAGCATTACACGACAAGCTGGGGGACGGCTTAAGCTCTGCTAGGGCACTGCGCAGTGCCATTGAGCGCTTCGGGGTTGAGCCATGTCGCTGATTCTTGACGCCTTAAAACGGTCAGAACAGACGGATTCGACGATTCCCTATGCGCCGGCTGACGCGCATCAGAGTGCCGGAGCCTCGCGGCTACGGCCGGTAGTAGCAGCGCTGTTATTGGGTGCATTGTTGGGTGTTGGCGTGGCGATGTGGTTCTCGCGTGTGCTGCCTGATGATGCGGCGTCACCGCGTGCGGTAGCATCGCCCTTGGGGCCAATGGATTCGAATCAGCCGGGCTCGCCGGCCGCGGACGATCAAGCTAAGCGGCTGAATCGATCGAGTACCGAGCCAGTGCTCAGCGCTCGAACGGAGTCACGATTGCTAACCGATCCATCGATGCGAGGAATGGCTGCGGCACCTTCGGAGGCGTCGTTCCCCTCACGTCTCGTCGACGCTGGGCCAACTGCGACCGCTCGAGCAGTGGCCGAACTCAACGCTCAAATGTGGTCCGATTCGGAATCTGCTGACGTCGAGGCGCCAGACCGAGCGCCAGAAACAGGTGGAGGTGAATCTAAAGCCCCTCAGCTGCCTGACACGCGTAATGCGTCCAGTGAGGTCGCTGCTCTTGGCACAATCGCACCGCCCATCAATCTGGAGGCAGCGATAGCGGAGGCTGCTAACGCAGTGGGTGAAAGGTCCTTAGTCCCACACGCAGCAACAATGATTGAAAACTTATCGCAGCAGCAAAAAGACGACATTCCGACGTTGATCTATTCTGCACACGAATTCCAGACCGATGGCTCCGCTGCCGTCGAGCTCAATGGTCAGCGATTGAAGGTTGGCCAGCGGGCGGGACCGGTGATGATAAAGGACATCCTGGTCGATAGTGTCATTCTAGAAAACAGCGGCGTGACCTTCCGTCTGACGGCACTGAATTCTTGGATCAATATGTGAGTGCGCTACTCAGCGTGACTCCGGCGATGTGTTCTGAGCAAGGGGGGGGTCGGTGACGCCCATTAGGAACACGCTCATTGCATCGTGAACTTCGCGTTGTCGCAGAAAGGGTCGAAGCTGTTGCGCCCCTACGTCATTGGCAAACAAGGGGACGTTGGCCCCGGTATGCTCTTCGCTAAACCCATTATTTGTGGCGTAGTTAATCCGCATGACGCCCCCCTCAGGCGTGTTGATCCGTGCCGTCAGGCCCGGAGAATAAATAGGAATGGGGTAGCCGCTGTATAGCGTGGGTTCGGGGAGTATTTGAGCTGCTTGGGCGTGATCGGCCGTCACAATGATCAGCGTATCGGGATGTTGCTGAGCGAAGGTCTGGGCATGATGCAGCGCCTCCTCGAGCTGTTCTATCTCGCCAATTGAGCCACAGGGATCACGTTTGTGGCTTTGCTTGTCGATGGAAGCGGATTCGATCATCAGAAAGAACCCCTGATCGTTATCAGTCGATAAGTGCTCCAGAGCGGTTTCGGTCATTAGGGCAAGAGAAGGGGTATCGCCGTACTCTGGATTCGGCTCACAATCCATCACATCGGGTTCTTTGGTGTCTCCAAGATAATCCGATAAGTAGTGCAGCCAGCCAGTCTCGGTCGCTTCAGCAGTCCGACCGTCCGTACCCTGCCAGCGAACAGGTAGCGTCTCCTCGCTAAACACGCCGATGAGCGGTTGCTCCAAGCCGGCACTCGCCAATTCCCCAACGCTTGTGACAACCCGAAAACGATATCGCGCAGCCATCGCAGCGACGGTTTCATTATCAATGGTCCTCTGCTCAATGAATTTTCGTCCCCCACCCAGCAGGATCGACGCGCCGCTGCTCACAAGCTGCTCTATGATCGACCCTGGGCCCTCATTATCTCTGGCGTCAGCGAGGCATGCTGGCTGTGGTATGCCGTAATACGTGCTGCCTAGTACTTCTTCAGGGCCTTCACAGCTGCGCGCCGAGACGTGAGTCAAAAAAGACGCGGGTGTGGCATCGGTGAGTGAAGAAGTGGTGACAAGTCCCACCTCGAAGCCGGCTGCGATAGCACGTTCGCCGATCGTCGTGATGTCACGGTCGCTGATGTCAGTCGCGATACGCCCCATACTGGTAACCGCGCCTGTAGCCAGCGAGGTGGCTGTATTGGCCGAGTCAGCAACATAACTGGGGTCGCCTGACGGTGTTAACGTTTCTACCTGCACTGATGCTCTGAAGGGCAGGTCGTCTACCTTAAGTTTACCGCTCATGCCCGAGAGATAATTTCGGCCCATGGTGACATGCTGATCGTCGAAGCCGTCTCCTATAATCAAAATGACGTTGCGCATTCCGGCATCGGCAGCGCTATGCAATGACAGAGCAAGCAAGGTGATCAGTGGCGCAACAACTCGCGACATGGTGGGCAATTCCTTCTGGGTTAGCGCAGAGAGTAATGCTGAGTGACCAGAATCACAATCGCTAGACCATTTGTCGTTTGGGTTTAGCGCTTCGCGTGTGGCAAAATCAATTTTTCTTTATCAAGGTCACTACTCTCATGTGTGTAAAAGCGATTAGAACCTCATTGGGATTCACAACATTTCTGTTGCCTGCTTTGATGAGTGCACCTGCGATGGCGGACACCATCTCTGGCGCCGACACCGCTTGGATGCTGACGTCGACAGCGTTAGTGCTATTCATGACCCTCCCAGGGCTGTCGTTGTTTTATGCGGGGCTGGTTCGGGTGAAAAATGCATTGTCGGTTTTAATGCAGTGTTTTGCGCTCACCGCGTTGATGTCGGTCTTATGGTTTGTGATCGGATATACCTTAGCGTTTGGCTCGTCCGGTGTTGAGCAGGGCCCTTGGATCGGAGACTTGGGGAACTTGTTTTTGGCCAAGGTAACAATCGATAGCGTTAGCGGCTCTATTCCTGAAACGCTGTTTGTCATGTTCCAGCTAACATTTGCTGTGATCACGCCCGCGTTAATTGTGGGCGGTTTCGCTGAGCGAATGCGCTTTTCGGCGATGCTGATTTTTAGCTCTTTCTGGTTGCTGCTGGTCTATGCGCCTATCTGCCATTGGGTTTGGGGCGGCGGATGGTTGGGTGCGATGGGTCTGCAAGATTTTGCAGGCGGTGCGGTGGTGCACATTACAGCGGGGGCGGCAGCGTTGGTTGCTGCGATGTCTCTCGGTGGACGACGGGGCTTTGGCCAGACGGCGATGCCGCCGCATAATCTGACGATGACGGTAACGGGCGCAGGCATGCTGTGGGTCGGTTGGTTCGGTTTTAACGCGGGTTCGGCAGTGGCGGCGGACAGCAGTGCGGCAATGGCGATGTTGGTAACCCATTTGTCGGCAGCCTGTGGCGCGTTAGCTTGGATGGCCATGGAGTGGATCCGACATGGCAAGCCCTCAGTGCTGGGGATTGTGACTGGAATGGTGGCGGGGCTGGGTACTATCACGCCCGCATCGGGTTCTGTGGGACCGGCAGGTGCCGTTGTGATTGGGTTGACTGCTGGCGTCGTCTGTTACTTCGCGACGATTGCTTTGAAGAATCGGCTCAAAATTGACGATAGCTTAGATGTCTTTCCGGTACACGGGGTGGGGGGCGCGCTTGGCTTGTTCATGGCAGGTATTTTTTGCTCGCCTTCACTTGGTCTGTTCAGTGGCAATGGATTCTCCGACGGCGTGAGCACTATTGTCGGTCAGTTAGGTATCCAGCTGACGGGTATTGTTGCCACCTTTTTCTATACCGTGATCGTGAGCTGGCTGTTGCTTCGATTGGTTGATCGATTGGTCTCTTTGCGCGTCGACCAGGAGGAAGAGACAGTGGGTCTCGATATTGTGCTGCACGATGAGCGTGGTTATGACCTCTGAGGATTAACTGATCGGGTTTCAGATATGCGCTAGCAGCTCGTGGATGACCCCTTCGCGCAAAGCGCTCGTTGACGTGTTCATCGATTCGAGGCGCAGTCCGTCAAAAATACCCAGGGTGATGGCTAAGCCCGCTGTGACGACCGCTTTCCGGTGTGCGCTCAGTCCCGCCAGATCGATATCGCCTACGCGATGGAAGCTCAGTAATTTCTGTCGGAGTGCGGTCAGTGATGCCCGGTCGATGCCCGATGGGCGCCAGCCGGCAGCGACAACGATTCGCTCTAGGGCGATGAGTGTTCCCGACGCGCCAATTGTCTCTTGCCAGGGGGCATGGCTGAAGCTTGGATAGAGCGCTGAGACCGCATGGCTTGCTTGTTGGCGCGCGGCGTCGAACCGAGCCGCCGTGATGTCTCCGCCTGAAAAAAAGGCTTCACCATAGGATACGCAACCGAGGGGCAGGCTTTCTAAACGAAGTGGCTTTGCATCGCAGCCCAAGATGAACTCGGTGCTGCCTCCGCCGACATCGATCACTAAATGAGGCGTTTGGCTGTCGGATAAGGTTTGTGCGACGCCAGTGTAGATGAGCCTCGCCTCTTCTTCGCCGTGCAGTATCTCAATCGGTGTGCCAAGCAGCGCCTCGGCTGGGGTAATAAAGTCGCTTCGGTTTTTCGCTCGTCGTAATGCATGGGTGCCGACCACTCGGATAGGGTAGGGACCGGTCTCATCAAGTAGTTGCTTAAATCGTTTTAGACAGGCGAGCCCGCGACCAACCGCCGCCGGTGTCAGTGCTCCCGAGTCGTTTTCCTCGCCCAGTTGCACTCTTTCTGACAGAGTGTGAATCGGGCATATTTGATCGTGATCGACCCGCGTGATGTTGAGGTGAAACGAGTTGCTGCCTAAGTCGACGGCAGCCAGGCAGAAAGCTTGCGGAGAGCGCGGCGAGGTTTCAGTCACGATGACGGCCTGTGTCGACGGAGCGCCCTATGAGAACGCGATGACTTGTCGTTTCTCTGGGCAGTGCGCGTTGGTAATCCAGCGCTATGGGTGATAACACCGGGGTACCCGACTGGTCACACGAGTCATTAACTCGTAGCCAATGGTATTGCAATGTTGCGCGACCTCATCAACGCCGGGTTGAGAGCCCCATAGCACCGCGGGCGCGCCGACTTCGATGTGCGCGTAGTCGGTCACATCAACTGTCACCATGTCCATTGAGACTCGACCCGCCAGTGGGGCAATGTGGTCGGCGATACCGATCGGTGCGCCGTCACGTGCAGCCCAGGGGTAGCCATCGGCATAGCCGACCGGCAAGGTGGCGATGCGACTGTCGCGCTGTGCCACCCAGCGTCCACCATACCCAACTGACTCGCCACGTTTGACATCGCGAAGTGCGAGCACCGAGGTAGCAAAGCGCATGGCGGATCGCAGAGTCTCGTCGTTTGCAAGTCCGTTTATTTGCCCGCCATATAGGGCGTAGCCCAGTCTTGCCCAGTCACTGGCGCCCGCGGAACGGGTGCGGGCGGCAGCCGAATTATGAAGGCTGACAGCCCCTTGCCAGTCCTTTAGTTGCTCCTTCCAGGCCGCCAGCTGAAAGCTCGTCAGATCCGCATCAGGATGCTCTGCTGCGGCGAGATGCGACATCAAGGTAATGTCGGTGATCCCTGCCGCGTGTACCGCACTGACTGCTTGGGGGAGTGTGTCTGGGGAGAAACCCAGCCGGTGCATACCCGTATCCAGTTTCAACCACGCTGCTGACAGGAGAGAGGCATGCTGTCCGCACCAGATCAGCTGTTCGCTATGGTGTAACGCGGGCCATAGCGCCATTTCTACCATCAAGCCGATTTCATCCTCTGACTGTGGTCCCTCTAAGACCAAAATAGGCGCGGCCACACCCGCTTCGCGCAAAATAATCGCCTCTTCTGTCATCGCGACAGCCAGTGCATCGACCTGACCTTCGATCTGTTTTGCTACTTGAACGGCGCCGTGTCCGTAGGCATCGGCTTTGACGACTGCCATCAGCTTTTGCGCGCCAATACGCGTTCTCACTGTCACCACGTTCGCGCTGATCGCGCTAAGATCAATATGTAGTGTTGTTGCCCGCGCCATAATCAGCGGTTAAACCGATACAGGTGAAAGAGGCGCTGTGCCTGAGACCACAGCGGACCCGGCTGACCAGACCCCACTGGCTGACCATCGATCTGAATCACTGGAGCCAGCTCCTTGGTCGACGAGCTGAGCCAGATCTCTTCGGCGCTGCGGACTTCCGCACGCGTGACAGGACGAATTTCGACGCTCCAGTTGGTGTGTGCCGCCAAGAGGTCGAGACAGAGGCGACGCGTCACACCGGGCAAAATGTGATGATCGAGTGCTGGCGTGAGTATTTTACCAGCGTCGACAATAAACACGTTACAGGCTGCCGCTTCAGTGAGCTCGTCTCGTTGGTTGAACAACAGGACTTCCTGAGCTCCGTCATCGACGGCCTCCATCATATGCAGCACGTTACCGAGTAGCGCAGTCGACTTAATATCACAGCGCGACCATCGCTTATCGGTTCGGGTTACCGCAGTAAAGCATGCTGCATTGGCAGGTGAGCCGTCTGATGGTGGCGCGATCGTAAAAGGGTAGGCGAATATTGTTGGGGTACTCTCTGCGGAAAAGGCATGCTGTCGCTTTTCTACGACCCCTCGAGTGATTTGAAGATACACCCCGTGATCACCGCTACCATTTTGTCGGCACAGTTCGTCAAGCAAGGCGACTAGTTGCTCGTCGGACTGGTTGATGGCCAGATCAATGCCCTCAAGGGAGTTTCTTAATCGCTCCAGATGATAATCCAGCGCCACAAACTGGCCTTGATAACTGGGAATGACTTCGTAAACGCCATCGCCGAATAAGAAGCCTCTGTCCATGGGCGAGATGCGCGCTTCGGTCAGTGGAACAAAGTCGCCGTTGAGGTAAGCAATGGTCATGCCGCCGCCGTCCTAGTCAGAATGGTATTGGCTTCTGCCAGCAGGTGGGGGCCAGCGTTGGCCGGAAATCCGTCTTCGGTTGGGGTGGGCAGCCCCGTGACACCATCTACCGCGCCAACTGAAACGAGGTAGGCCAACGCCTGTTGAATATCGAGCGCAAGATCATGCGGCTTGTTATCTAACCACTGAACAAGGGCATAGAGAGCATAGGCAGCCCAATTCGACACGTCTGCCACAATTAATTCATCACAATCGCTAATCGCCGCCCTGATATTGAGTGAGGTGAGGGCTGCATGAGCTTTGCCCATACCTAACTCGTTGCCGCCATCTCCTATCGCAATCGTAGGGCAGGTGGCGAGCTCAAGGTAGGGTTCGGCCGAGCTGCAAGCCGCTGATATATCGTCGCCTGCCATATTGTAACAGTGACCGTCCGCCGCGGTCCCTGGGCGTTCGATGCTGATCACTAGGTCAGGTGGGGCCTGCTGATATAGCAAAGAGACCGCGTCAGCGATTTCGCCACGGGTACCGGTAGCGAGTTCAGTACACAGGAAGTCTTTCGATAAAGCATGGGTGATGGGTCGGTCGGATAGGATCGTCGGCTGAGCGCCGCGTTGCAGTAAAAGTTGGTATAACGCCATTGCGCCAGCCGGTCCGTCTGTCTCAAATGTACCGGCTACAGGGAACCCCGTTAGGATATAAGCTCGCCCCGTGCACCCGTAAATCATGTCCGCAGCGCGCAGCAAGTAGCCTGGTTCTAGCGTTGCTCGTACATCCCGCATGCCCCGATGATTATGGGCTACCAAAAGCGTTTCAAGCGCTTCAGAAACAGTGAGGGTAGCTTGGTCTCTCATCGCAGTCGCGTCTCAACATAATGATGTTCTAGCCACCTGATATTGTCGGCTTCCTGCGGAGTGCAAGCGGCAAAACGAATTTTCTGTCCTGGACGTGCTTGAGCAAGGCGCACACAGTCGCTCTCAATGACGGCGCCGGGAATGGGGTAGCCACCCATTGTTTGTCGATCTTTCATGAGGACGATAGGGTTTCCGTTGGGTGGGATTTGAATGGCGCCCTGGCAGGTTGCCTCTGACAGTAGCGACTCTACACCGGTCTTCAACGGAGGGCCATTGAGGGTGATCCCCATTCGATTGGCTTTCGAAGTAACCTCAAAGTGGTCCCCGTTAAGCCTTTGGATGAGTGCAGGGGCAAGCTCATCATATTGGTAGCCCGGTACGTAGCGAAGCGTCAAAACGGCTCGTTGCTCGATGCTGCACAGACCTGGGTCCGCGCCGTCATTGTCGATGGGTGGTGCGCCGTCGCCCAGAGGGACCGTGTCTTGATCCCGAAGGTAGCTGCCATGTAATCCGCCGATACCCTCTCTCGGAGAGGTACTTCGACTGTTAAAAATGGGTTGAGTATCAAAGCCTCCTGAGACGTGGAGGTAACTATAGATGCCCTCTGAGGGCGGGCCGATGGTCAGTGTCTGACCGGCGCTGAGTGTCTGTATGGACCTCATAGGCACAGACTCGTTATCAATCAATAGCATCGCGGGTGCGCCCGTGACCACCAGGGCGCAGTCGTGGGACGGCGTTGCCCTGACATTGCCATAAGCGATCTCGATAGCCGCCTCTCCAGCACGATGTCCGAGGCAATGCTGTCCAGCTTTTAATGCGAGAGGATCCATAGCGCCTGCGGCGGCAATGCCCGCGTGCAGAGTACCGAGTCGACCACCGTCTTGTATGGTGGAGGCAATGCCCGCTTTGTCGAGGGTCAGCGTTCTCACAGTTGCCCCCCTAGCGCGCGGTAAGTTTGCTCATCGATGGCCTCAAAGCGCACTGAATCCCCCACAGCCAGCGTGCTAACGGGCGTGGCGGCAAGGTCAAACAGTGTGACCGGGCAGGCGCCAATGATTCGCCATCCACCGGGCGACTCACAGGGGTAAACGGCGGTTTGTTGATCTGCGATGGCGACCGCGCCGGCGGGTACACGCCGCCGAGGCGTGCTCAGTCGCGGTGTTTTCAGGCGTGGATCCAGTGTGCCGAGGTAGCAAAACCCGGGAGCAAATCCAGTCGCATAGGCGAAATAAGGGGTTGCGCTGTGCAAGGTGGTCAGTGCGTCAATGGTCATGCCAAGGTCGTCGGCCAAAGTCACCAAGTCGGGCGCTACGGCTGGATCATAAAAAACCGGGAGCACCACGGTCTCTTGGCTGTGCGCAGCGTGGGTCTCTTGCGAGTCGCTCAGCGAGCGGGCTGTTTTTTCCAGCCACGCAGTTACCTGGTCACGTTGCAAACTGAGTGGGGTGAAAAAGAGTGTGAGGGTGGCATAGCCCACGACGCTGTCACTGAGTGCGTTAAAAAAATAATCCTGCGCAGTGCGCTGCAGCTGCAGCAACACTCGAGTCAGACGGGGGCTAGGCGGTTCCTGAAAACTCAGGCGTATCGCCGTGTCGCCGGCTGGTCCGATGGTAAATGACATTTACGAGTGATCCAGGGCCTGTCGAATGGCGCGGATCATCTTCACTGCGCCCGGTGAATCACTGTGAACGCACAACGTGTCGGCACTAACGGGTATGCGTTTTCCCCTAGATGTTTTTAGTTTGTTATGGGTGATGGCTATCGCTTGCTGTGCCGCCTCCTCAGGTGTCAGCACCGCACCGGGCTTGTCTCGGCTCAGAAGAAGCCCTCGGGTCGTATAGCCACGGTCAGCAAACGCTTCGTAGCGCAAGTTGAGGCCATGTTCTACGGCGAGCTGGACTGTTTTGCGGTCTCTCGGGGTGGCGAGGACCACGAGCTCTAAGTTGGCATGCCAACTAGCGGCCGCGCGCATGATGTCATTCATGAGACTGGGGTCAGCGAGTATGGCGTGATACAGCGCACCATGGGGTTTGATGTAGGTAACGCGACGACCGTGCGCGCGTGCAATACCGTCCAGTGCGCCCACCTGATAGTGAATCAAATCCACGAGCGCTTGCCCGCGGATGTCCATTGCTCTGCGCCCGAAACCCTCTTTATCGGGGTATGAGACATGTGCGCCAATCTCGGTATCATGCTTGCGCGCCAGCGCAACGCACTGACGCATCGTGCTGGGATCACCCGCATGGCCGCCGCAGGCGATATTTGCCGCATCGATCAGAGGCATGATGCCTTCGTCATTACCCATCTTCCAGGGGCCAAAGCCTTCGCCCATATCGCAGTTTAATGTCAGCGGTTGGTTCATCGTGATATCGCCAAGTCGGTGTTTTTAAGATCGGTCACAAGCATGTGGCCGGGTTCGTGGGTGATCGCAATCGGCAATTTGGCCGCCTCAAGTGCCACCTGAGGCGTGACGCCGCAGGCCCAAAATACGGGCATATCGGTGGAGTGCAGGGTGACGGCGTCGCCAAAATCAGGGCTGCCGAGATCATCAATACCTAGGTGGCCAGGGTCCCCGATATGGATGGGCGCGCCATGAACAGACGGGAAGCGAGCACAAATTTGAATCGCTTCAATGGCGTCGGCCGCTGGCATGGGACGCATGCTGACCACCATATTGCCCGCAAAGGGGCCAGCTGGGGTACAGGGGATATTAGTGCGATACATCGGGACGTTGACTCCCTCAATGATATTGCGAACGGCTATGCCTGCACCGATGAGTGCCTCCTCAAACGAAAAGGAACAGCCAAGCGCAAAAGCGACCCAGTCATCCTCCCAGACGTGCGTCACGTTGTCACAGCGTTCAGTGAGCATGCCGTCTCGCCAGATTCGATACTGAGGGAGGTCAGTGCGAATATCGATGTCCGTTGCCAAAGCCGTTAGCGCGACAGAGCCGGGCGCCTCGCTCATTGCGAGCAGCGGGCAGGGACGAGGATTGTGCTCGCAGAAGCCCAGAAAGTGGTGTGCTAAATCGGCGGGCATCATCACGACGTTGCACTGGACGTATCCAGGCGCACGCCCTGACGTCGGCTCGACGAAGTCCCCCGTGCGGCAGAGGCGCCTGATATCGAGGCCAGATTCGCTGTCGCTGGTCACTACCATCTCCAGTCCGAACTTGTATAGTTATGGGGAATGATAATCTGAAACGAGGCAGCCATGACGCATTTTTCGACTTATGCTATCGAGACGCCAGATCGACCGGCCTACATAATGGCCAACTCCGGCGAGACGGTGACCTATGGGCAGCTGGATCGTCGGTCGAACCAAATTGCCCACCTACTGCGCTCACTGGGGCTGAGACCGGGCGACCATATCGCCATGATGCTCAAAAACTGTCCTGAGTTCCTGCAGGTGGCGCAGGCGGCCAATCGCGCCGGAATCATTTTTACGCCAATCAGTACTCATCTCAAGAAAGACGAGACGGCCTACATCATCAATAACTGTCAGGCCAAAGTTTTCATTGCGTCTTCCAGTCTCTCTGCCGTGGCGTCAGAGGCATCACGGAGCGCGGCTGGATTAGTGCGCTGCCTTTCTGTTGGGGGAGATATCGAGGGCTTTGACGCATTAACTGGGTTGTTAGATGAGTGCCCAGAGACACCGATTGAAGATGAGTGTTTGGGTGCTCCCATGCTGTATTCGTCAGGAACAACCGGCAAACCGAAGGGGGTATTCTGGCAGCCCCATTCGGATAGCATTCAGGCACCTCATCCTCTAGCCGGCAGTATTGGTGCTTTTTTTGGCTTCGATGAAAAGACCGTCTATCTGTCGCCTGCGCCGCTCTACCACGCGGCCCCGTTGCACTACAACTTGATGGTACTGGGAATGGGTGGGACCTCCGTGATCATGGAGCAATTTGACCCCGAGCGGTCGTTAGCCCTCATCGAGCAGTATCAGATAACCCATAGTCAGTGGGTGCCCATCATGTTCGTGCGCATGCTCAAATTGCCAGAGGCGAACCGCTCTGGCTACGACCTGAGCTCTATGAAAGTAGCGATTCATGCGGCAGCGCCATGCCCGATCGACATCAAGGAGCAAATGATTGATTGGTGGGGCCAGGTCATCGTCGAATACTACGCCGCGAGCGAGTCGATCGGCTTTACCATTATCGATTCTGCAGCATGGCTCACCCACAAAGGCTCGGTGGGTCGGCCTCTATTTGGTGATCCTAGAATTGTTGGTGAGGATGGCGAGGTATTGGCGACGGGCGAAGTCGGTGAAATTTACTTTGCCGATAGCCGACCCTTTGAATATTTCGATGAGCCGGAGAAGACGCGCGAAGCTTTTAACGATCAGGGTTGGGCGACCACGGGTGACATGGGTTATCTGGATGAGGAGGGGTTTCTCTATCTGACAGACCGTAAAAACTTCACCATCATCACCGGGGGTGTCAATGTCTACCCCGCGGAAATAGAGGGGCTTTTAGTGGCTCACGATAAAGTGGCGGATGCGGCAGTATTTGGGGTGCCACATCCTGAGTATGGTGAGGCGGTGACCGCCGTTATCCAGCCGGTCAACTGGGCCGATGCGACGGAGCAAACCGCTGCTGAGTTAACGGAGTGGATGCGGGATCGACTGTCCAGTATCAAGGTACCCAAGACCATCGATTTTTTGGAGCAGTTGCCTCGAATGGATAATGGAAAACTGTACAAGCGACATTTACTCGATTCGTATACGGCAGCGTAACCAACCCATCAGGGTCTTTTTGTGACTGTCAAGCTGGCGTGCGCTGAAGCTAGGCCCTATGCTAGGACATCCGCACAGCGGCAGAGATCGAGGGGAGTGGTACGTGACTGTCAAGACTGAGCTACGCGAACTAGAGCAAGGGATGGACTCTGCCGAGTCTTATCAGGGCTGGCTAGAAGCAGCTCAAGCCCACGATGAGTTAACGGGCATGTCCGAGTGGCGTGAGGAGGAAGCCTCCAGTCTGTATGATCACGCGCAGATCCGCTATCGGTTGGATCGTCTTCGCAAATTTCGCAAAAAGAAAGACTGGACGGGTCTGTTGTATTCCCTCAACGAGGGAATACACGGCAACATGGGCGGCATGGGCAAAAGTGTTTTGTACCGACAGGCAAAGGCGGGCACAAAAACGCTGATTGAGCAGTACATCACGGAGATTGACGAGGCCTTGCGGTTGATCGCAGAGTTGCCCGACGATGTGATTTCAACTCAGCAAAAATTAGACTTCTTTTACCGCAGTAACGTTTGCTACGGCCGTTCGGCCTTAATGCTGAGTGGGGGAGGGGTGCTCGGGTTTTTGCATTTGGGCGTGGTGGGTGAATTATTGCGGCAAGGACTACTGCCTCGTGTGGTGTCTGGTTCCAGTGCCGGGTCGATTGTCGCTGCTGCACTCGCCGCGTATACCGATGAGGAGATGAAAGATGCCGACCTTATCGGGTTGATGGAAACGGGTGGAACTGACACCAAGAACTTCATTCGGCGATGGTTTTCGGGTAAAGGGGGTCGCTTTACCGCCGAGGACACCGCTCAGCTCATCGAAGCAACCATTCCCGATCTCACTTTCGCAGAGGCCTATGCGAAAACGGGCAGGCAGGTCAGCATTACGGTAGCGCCCGCGGAGCCGCATCAACGCTCTCGATTACTCAATGCGGTGTCTTCTCCCAATGTCTACCTCCGGTCGGCGGCAATGGCCTCTTGTGCGATACCCGGGGTGTTTCCGGCGGTGATGCTGGAGGCGAAGAACGAGCATGGAGAGGCGCAGCCGTATCTTCCGGCGCGGCGCTGGGTAGATGGTTCAGTCGCAGACGATTTACCCGCGAAGCGGCTGTCCCGTCTATTTTCAACCAACCACTACATTGTCAGCATGGTGAACCCCATCGCCCGCGCGTTTTTGCCCCGCGACGATAAAGCAAGACCGCTGCGGCAAGCGGCGACCTCTCTGGGGATGGGTATTGGCCGCGAAATGCTCAATTTTTATCGTGGTGTCGCGAAGAGGTATGGCGATAATTGGCCTAAATTCAATATGATGCTGCACGGAGTTCATGGGCTGCTTGATCAGGAGTATTCGGGCGATATCAACATAGTCCCCAGGTTTCGCTTACAAAATCCAGTGCAGTTGATCACGCAACCAAGTGAACAGGAGTTGCGAACCCTGGTGCGAGAGGGTGAGCGAGCCGCCTACAGTCGGATAGAGTCCATTCGGCAGTGCACGCGGATTTCGAGCACGTTGGAAGAGATTCTGCATCGGTTCGAGTACGGTGATTTAAGACCGGCTCCCGGCACCTATCGGCGGCCTAAAAGCTCCCGGCGCCGTCCACCACCCACCGCAGTGCAAATGAAGGCCTTAAAAGCGGAGGTGAGTGCAGCCCGCGTGAGCAGTCAAGCCCGGCGCGATAAGCGAGTGCAAAAGAGCAGCACCGTCTCGGCCAAGAGATCCGGTATGAGCCGACGCGGCGCCATGGCGTAGCCGGGCGCTAAAATGGTGGCGCGCCATTGCGCGCAGAAGAGCGGCAGGACCACTACGCGCTTTGCTTGATGTAGCCGGCACCGAGGGCGGCGAGAGGCCCGACCATCACGGCACGACTATCTGCCTCAGCACTCGATGCCGTACCGATTAAGGCGCGCTTCTTAATGCCCTGCAGAATGGCGGCGATTCTAAAAAAGCAAAAGGCCATATAGAACGGCCAGTGGTCAATGCCTGATCGGCCGGTTCTTTGACAATAGGCCTCAATATACGCCTCGTCTGACGGTATCATAAGCTCACTGCGCTCTACGCCTTCCAGCCCGACCATGCCGCCCTCTCTGGGGAACTGCCACGCCATCAATTGATAGGCGAGGTCTGCAAGAGGGTCTCCCAGTGTCGACAGCTCCCAATCGAGAATGCCAATGATTTTTGGCTCCGTGGGATGAAAGATCATATTGTCGATCCGGTAATCACCGTGGACCAGCGCAATGGTTTCTCCCCCTGCCGGGATATTATCCGGGAGCCAGTCAATCAGCGCTTCCATTTCGGCGACTGACTCGGTCTCTGAAGCCCGGTATTGCTTTGTCCAACGGCCGATTTGCCGGGCATAATAATTGCCGGGTTTGCCATAGCCAGTGAGCCCAACCGCATCGACATCGACTGAGTGCAGTGCGGCGAGGACGCGATTCATTTCGTCGTAGATCGCCGCGCGATCGGCGTCTCCGACCTCCGGAACGGTGGGATCCCAGAAAATACGGCCTTCTAAATGCTCCATAACGTAGAACATTGAGCCAATCAGGCTGTCGTCCTCGCAGAGCGCTACCACCTTCGGTACGGGTACGTCCGTGTTCGCTAAGGCGTCGAGCACGCGAAACTCTCTATCGACGGCATGGGCTGATGCGAGCAGCTCGCCCGGCGGCTTGCGTCGCAGGACGTAGTGTTGTTCGCCGGCAGTCAACTTGAACGTGGGGTTGGATTGCCCGCCTGCGAATTTATCGGCGGATAACGCGCCCTCGAATGGGGGTACCTTTTCTCGCAACCACGGTTCAAGTTTTGCTAGATCTAGTTCTTGTGCGCTCATGGGGTTCCTTTTTGACAGGGCGATAGTGGTTGAGTGGATCGCGGGCCGTGGCGTTTTCATAGCCCAGCTTATTCGCTCGGCATGATACAGGCCAAAATGGTGCTGTGGTGAACTGGTTGCCGGGAGGTCATTAGGGTATCTTGCTGGGGCTTATCAATTCAACTTGAACCACATCACACTCACGGCTATGAGGAGCGCAACAGGTATGAGTCAGGTTATGGACAACTATCGGCAGGCGGTGGCAATGGTGACCGCTCCCGAGGCGTTTCTCGAGCTCACCACAATCGAGCAGGGCGGCTGCACGCTCAAGGCCTATCAGCATGCACCGGGCTCTCTTCGTGACCTCTGGCTGATGGGGCAGGGCCACGGTGATAAGGAATACATTGTCTATGGTGATGAGCGTCTGACCTATGCCGAAGCGGGCCAGATTGTCGCCAATTTTTCTGCTTGGCTCGCGTCCCAGGGCATTGGTTCGGGTGACCGGGTCGCTATTGCGATGCGCAATTATCCAGAGTGGATATTGGCTTACTGGGGCGTCATTGCCGCAGGCGCTGTTGTGGTGGGTATGAATGCGTGGTGGGTTGCGGATGAAATGGCCTACGCGCTCGAGGATTCGGAGCCTCGATTATTAATCGCCGATGACCGCAGACTAGAGGTGTTTGCGCAAATTGCAGACCGTTTCAGTGAAATCGAGGTGGTGGCGGTGAGAGACGATGCGCCATCGGTGCAGGCAACGCAGTGGCGTGACGTGGTGAGTATCGAGGGCGCGCTGGTGATGGAGCCTATTGATGCGAATGACGATGCCTGTATTTTCTATACATCGGGTACCACTGGCCGCCCGAAGGGCGCTCAGTTAACCCATCGAGGCTGTGTGCACAATGTGTTGAACGTAGCAGCAATGGGGCAGATCTTTGCAACCACTCAAGCGCTCAATAGAGATAGCTCGGTCGAGGCACCGGTTTCCGCCCCACCGCCCACGTCGTTAGTGGCCACCCCGTTGTTTCATGTCACTGCTAACAATTGTGTGATGCAGGGTGGCACGGTGGGCGGAGGAAAGTTGGTGCTCATGTACAAGTGGGATGTTGAAGAGGCGTTAAAGCTGATCGAACGCGAGCAGATCAATACCCTCAGCGCGGTGCCCATGATGACTCGGGAGCTGCTCGCGCACCCTGATTTTCATGACTATGACACCTCAAGCCTGAATTCACTGGGCGGCGGCGGTGCCGCAATGCACCCCGACTTACCGAGTAAAGTCGTTGAGACGACGAAGCGCGCAAAGCCCGCGCAAGGTTATGGTATGACCGAGGTGTGCGGCATAGCCAGTTATACGACAGGCGACTTGTTTGTAGCGCGTCCAGAAAGTTGCGGACCGTTGGTGCCGACGCTGGAAGGCAAGATTGTTAACGAGGCGGGCGAGTCATTGCCCGTTGGTGAGCGGGGTGAGCTCTGCGTTAAGGGTGCTCCTGTGATCAAAGGCTATTTAAATCGCCCTGAGGCAACCGCTGAGACGATTGTTGATGGATGGCTGCATACGGGTGACATAGGCTATTTTGATGAGGACGGGTTCCTCTATCTCGTCGATCGTGCAAAAGACATGATCTTGCGCGGTGGTGAAAATATCTATGGTGCGGAGGTGGAGAGCGCTTTGTACACTCATCCAGCGGTTCTCGAGGGCGTCGCTTTTGCGGTCCCGGATGATCGATTGGGTGAAGAAGTTGGTGTTGCGGTGCATCTGAAGCCCGCTGCGATGCTAGACGCGCCAGGACTGCGAGAGCACATGGGATCCCGGTTAGCGGCATTCAAGGTGCCCAAGTACATTTGGTTTTTAGCCGAGCCTTTACCGAGAAACGCGAACGGGAAGTTTTTGAAGCGCGAGTTGCAAGAAGTGCTCGATCCGGACTCTGCCGACTGAGTGTTTTGCGTTAACAGCAGGTTGAGAGATTGACTATTACCCAGCCACCATCGTGGCCGGTGAACCACATTATTTCAAAGTAATAAGGAGCCGAGATGCTCACGAGACAGTTCACTGACGAGCAAAAGATGTTCCGAGAGGCGTATCGACGTTTCCTCGCTGAAGCCGTCGTTCCAGAGATGGAGCGCTTCCGAGAGCAAGGTATTGTCGATCGAGGGATCTTCAAGTCCGCCGGTGAGAAAGGGTTCTTGATGGTTTGGCCAGAAGAGCGATTTGGTGGCCTCGATGATTACGATATCCGTTGGGAGCAGGTCATTATTGAAGAGCTGGCTTACGCGCGGTGCGCCGATTGGTTTGGGTCGCTGCACAGCAGAATCGTGGCGCCCTACATTACGCGTTTTGGCACTGAAGAGCAGATGCAGCGTTATATACCGGGCGCTGTCTCGGGCGACATTGTGTTAGCCGTTGCGATGACCGAACCGGATGCGGGCAGTAATTTAGCGGGCATGCGAACGCATGCGATCGAGCAGGACGATCATTGGGTGCTCAATGGTCAGAAAACCTACATTTCTAACGGCATTAACTGTGATCTTGTGGTCGTGGCAGCTAAGACTGATCCACACAATAATCCCCACGCAATGACATTGTTTTTGGTTGAGTCCAATTGGAAGGGGTTTGAGCGCGGTCGGAATCTGAAGAAGCTGGGGCTGAAGGCGCAGGATACGGCAGAGTTGTTTTTCAACGACGTCAAGGTGCCCAAGGCCAATGTGTTGGGTGAGGCGCATCAAGGTTTTTATTATCTAATGAGCGGGCTGGCTGAAGAGCGTTTGTTAGGGGCGATGGGTTACCTAGCCTCGGCACAATTGTCTTGGGATCTGACGGCGACCTTCGTGCAGGAGCGTGAGGTGTTTGGCAAGCCGCTAGCCGCCATGCAGAACACTCAATTTAAGATGGCGGAGCTCCGCGCCGAACTGGATATTACGCAGTGTTTCGTCGACCAGTCGGCGCTGGCGTTTAACGAAGGCACGTTGAGCGCAGAAGATGCGGCAATGGCAAAACTGAAGACTTCTGAGCTACAGCAGCGGGTAGCGGATGAAGGCTTACAACTGCACGGTGGCGCAGGCTTCATGGACGAATACCCTATCAGTCGACAGTCCGCCGATGCGAAAATCGCAACGATCTATGCCGGCAGCTCTGAAATCATGAAATTGATTATTGGTCGGTATTGCTTGGGTGACCAATACGAGCCCTTTAACCAGCGTAATTTCTGAGGGGGCGGTTTATGGGAGCTTTAAGTGGCATCACGGTAATCGAGCTTGCAGGCATTGGTCCTGGACCGATGGGGGGCATGATGTTGGCCGATATGGGTGCCGAGGTCATTCGTATTGAGCGACCTGGTGCTCTGGATCCTAAGCTGGCTGAGCCGATCAGTGGTCGCAACAAAAAGTCGGTAGTCTTAGATCTCAAGCAGCCGGCGGGCCTTGAAGCGCTCATGAAATTGATTGAGCGAGCGGATGCTTTAATCGATCCCTATCGTCCGGGTGTTTGTGAAAAACTGGGCATTGGCCCCGAGGTGTGTCGGGCAAGGAATCCCAAATTGGTATTTGCTCGGATGACCGGCTGGGGGCAGGAGGGCCCGCTCTCGCAGGCCGCAGGGCACGACCTCAATTACATCGCGATCACCGGCGCATTGCACGCTATTGGCCGTCGAGGTGAGAGGCCAGTGGTGCCACTGAACTTAGTGGGTGATTTTGGCGGCGGCGGAATGCTGTTGGTAACGGGGATACTGGCAGCGTTACTGGAGGCCTCTCGTTCGGGTCAAGGGCAGGTGATCGATGTGGCGATGGTCGATGGGACAGCACAGCTCATGTGGATGATGCAGGGATTTCAACAGATGGGAACCTGGAATGCAGAGGAGCGAGAGTCGAACCTGCTCGATGGTGCGGCTCATTTTTACGATACCTACCAGTGTGCTGACGGGAAATATGTTGCCGTCGGCGCTATTGAGCCACAGTTCTATGCGGAGCTAATGGCGAGGGCGGAGATTAGTGACCCGCAATTTGCGGCGCAGCATGACGTGACTCAGTGGCCGGATCTCAAGCAAAAGCTGGCGGCAGTTCTGATGACCAAAACGCGAGATGAGTGGGATCAGATCATGTCGGGGAGCGACGCGTGTTTTGCGCCGGTATTAACCATGCAAGAAGCCACCGAATATGGCGCTAATATCGAGCGTGCGGTGTATACCCAAGTGGATGAGCTAGTGCACCCGTCACCGGCGCCGCGTTTTGAGCGAACCCCCTCTAACATTCGCCATAGCACGCGAGCCCTTGGCGCCGATACGATCTCGGTGATTCAGGCGTCGGGCTTATCGGAGACTGAGGTTGACGCGTTGCTGGCCTCGGGTGCAGCGGTCCAAAACAATTAACACGTAGCGAATAGTAAGTTTTAGGAGAGAGTAATGAGTGATTACGATACGATTTTAGTAGAGAGAGCGGGGCGAGTTGCCCGAGTCTCTTTTAACAGGCCAGAAAAATTAAATAGTTTCAATGTGACCCAACGGCGTGAATTCGTTCGTGCTGCGCAAGAGGTTAACGCTGACCGAGACATCTGGGTGGTGGTGCTGACCGGCGCAGGCAGGGCCTTTGGCGCGGGCGCAGATCTGTCTGATACGGAGGAGTCTGGATTTTCAGGTGCGGAGGGCGTAGAGGATCAATTGAACGCGGAATACAAGCCGGGCGTGCTGGCGATCCACCATGCGCGCAAACCCTGGGTGGCGGCGGTCAACGGTCCGTGTGCGGGGATTTCTTACTCATACGCGATGGCTTGCGACCTCGTTTTGATGGCCGAATCGAGTTATCTCTATCAGCCGTTCGTGGGGATCGGTTTGGTCCCCGACGGCGGCGCGACCTGGTTATTACCGCACCTCATTGGTTCAAAGCGGGCTTACGAACTCATGGCGCTTGGCGAAAAAGTCAGTGCGGAGAAGGCGGTGGAGTGGGGGCTCGCTAATCGTGTGCTGGCCGACGATGATTTCGCTCAGGCATCAATGGCTTTCGCACAGGATCTTTCTGAGCGATCACCCTTGGCGCTACGATATACGAAAGAGGCTCTTAATTTTTCCGCCGCACACAACCTAAGTGATACGATCTCAAAGGAGGCGGCGCTGCAAAGTATTTGTATCGGTAGTGCTGATTCAAAAGAGGCCATTACGGCTTTTTTTGAAAAACGAACACCGGCTTGGAAGGGGCAGTAAATCGATTTGACGTTTTATCGCGGCTGGTAGGAGTCACGGTCATGCTAACAATAAAAATGAAAGAGCCTCAGTTTGGTGCGTCTTCTGTACTCAAAGTGGCGGGGCTGGTGGCGGCTATGCTGTCGTTATGCGGGCCGTCTGCTTTGGCGCAGGCGCAGGCGTGGGAGAGACAGCTGTTGTGGGGAGACACTCACCTGCACTCCACCTATTCTTCCGATGCCTTCACCAATGGCAACCTCACGGCGACGCCTGACACGGCATACCACTATGCAAAAGGAAAGCCGGTGGTTCACCCCGGACATAAAGCAAGGGTTCAAATTGGCACGCCGCTCGACTTTTTAGTGGTCTCAGACCACGCCGAGTATTTAGGGGTTATCAGAAGCTTGTACTTGAACCCGATGATCACAGAGGGGCTGAGTTGGAAGGAGCGGATTTGGACGCGAATCGTTCAGTATTTATTACGTGACGCGGTAGATAACGATACTGGTCGAGAGTTGTTTACCACCGTGTTGCCAAAACCGGCAGAAAATGCGGTGGAAGCGATGTTGGGCTGGGAGGAAGACCGGGTCAGCGGGTTGGTCCCTCGGCAGCCGACGGTTGAGGTCGATACTTGGAAATTGATCACTGATGCTGCGGAGCGGCACAATGACCCCGGCGTTTTTACTGCGCTGATCGGCTGGGAATATTCTTTGATTCCGGGGGGCGCAAATCTTCACCGCGTGGTGATTTCGGATATTACGGCAGAGCAGGCGCAAACTTTTGCGCCTTTTGGTTTTGATGACAGTTCTTTCCCCAGCGACCTGTGGGATTGGTTAGAAGAGACCAGCCGCACTACCGGCGGCGATTTTATTGCGGTACCGCACAACTCTAATATTTCGAAAGGGTCAATGTTTGATGTGCGAGACCTTCGCGGAGAGGCCATTGATCGAGATTACGCTGAGGTGCGTCGCTACTGGGAGCCGATTGTTGAGATAACCCAGATCAAGGGCGATTCAGAGACGCACCCGGTGCTGGCACCCGGCGACGCGTTTGCAGACTTCGAGCGTTACCCTTATTACATTCAGCGTGAGTGGACAGACTATGTTCCGCAGAGGGGCGATTATGTACGTAGCGCCTTAAAAGTGGGCCTCGAACTGGACGCAAAAATCGGTTTTAACCCCTATCAGTTTGGCGTCATTGGCTCTACCGATGCCCACACGGCACTGCCCTCGGCAGAGGAAGATAATTTTCACGGTAAAATGGCGACCGATTCGATTCCCTCGCGAAAAGCCGGAGGATGGTCTGAGGATGCTCGTGGGACGTTTGGCTGGGGAATGAGTGCCTCGGGTCTGGCGGCGGTCTGGGCGACCGATAACACTCGTGAAGCCATTGTGGCCGCGATGCGACGGCGTGAGGTGTATGCAACGAGTGGCCCAAGAATTGCGGTGCGCACGTTTGCAGGCTTGAATTTGGCGGCGTCTGGTTTTGATCAAGCGTCTTTCCCCGATAATCTCGCCGCTGATGTTGTGCCGATGGGAGGCGAAATACAGGGGGCTCAGTCAGGTGATCAATTCACCCTGATGATCGAGGCCTCAGCGGATCCGCGGGGCGCTTATCTTGATCGCGTGCAGGTGGTCAAGGGTTGGCTTGATGACGCAGGGGAGACACAAGAGCAGATCGTTGATGTGGCTTGGTCAGGTGGTGATTCTCGATTGGATGACGAGGGTGAGTTGCTGCCGGTTGGCACGACGGTTGATCTACAGACTGGGCTGACGACCAATAGCATTGGGGCGCCGAGCTTGCGAGTGGTCTGGCGTGATCCGGCCTTTGATCCGCTGCAATCGGCTTTTTACTACGTCCGTGTGTTACAGATACCGACTGCAAGGCACTCACTGCTCGATGCCCTCGCGTTGGGCGGTGATGTCGATACCCGCAGGCCTAATACGATACAGGAACGTGCGTACACCTCCCCAATCTGGTACCAGCCATCCTCTGAGTAAGCTAATAATTGGCATCGCAGTTTAGACTGCGATGCAAACCCGCAAACCCTCCAGCACTGGCTGGGCTTGGGAGAGCGCCTCGCAACAGGCGTCACGATGCTGTGCCATGGCCAGCACTTCTTCTTCTCGAATCGTGGGGTTGACGGATTGCAGATACTGCAACCGATCCCACTCTAAATTGAGTGTTTGCCGAGCGTGCGTAACGGCCTGCTCGCGGCGAGCGATGACCGTTTTGGCCGCTGCCGCATCAAGCACGGGAAATAGTGATTCAAGTGTTTGGCGGAGTTTGCTGAGCGCTGCAGCGCTGGTTGCTGTCGGAACGTTTTGTAAATGCTCCGCGAGGAATGACGATGAGAGTCGGTCGCCCACTTCTTTGCCTTCTGCAGTTAGCAGCATTCGCAAAGGTGTTTGATCGATAAATTGTCCCGTCTCTAAATATCTCGGTGCGAGGCACTCGACCCGGTAAAGGGCTTCGAGGAGTACGGTGCCCGCCGGCACGCCTCGGTGCTTAAAAGTACCGATGCTGGCTTTCCCAATATCACTGCTGAGCAAGGTGGCCATCGACTCCATGACGATGGGGTGTTCCCAAGTCAAAAAAATAACGTCGTCGCGGCTTAATGCGGTAGTGCGGTCATAAGTCGCTGTGGCACCATTTTCATCCAATCCGGGCAGTTGTCCGGTGACCAAATTTTCAGTGGGTTTGATGACGGTCAATTGCTCGTCGAGATAATCTTGATCAATGCCAATACGATCAAACAGCATGTCGCAAAAAGCGTGCAACGTTTCCGCGGATTCTCGCTGTTCGAGTTGAGTGATTATGGCTGCACCTCGTTCAGCGTTATGGGAGTTGCGCTCCAGCAGGCGGTCACGCCCTTTTTCAGACTCTTGGAGCAGGTCTTGTCGGCGTTGGCGGGTTGCCTCGATCAGATCGTCTAGTCCGCTGCCGTCCTCCGTTGCCGCAGCTAATGCGTCAGCAAACTCAGAGTACAACTGATGACCCACCGAGCAAGTGGCATTGAAGGCGTTTAGGCCTTCATCTAGCCAACGGTACACCACTGCCTGCGCGGTTTGTTCCAGAATCGGCAGGTGTAAATAAATATCGCTCCCCTGACCAATCCGGTCGAGCCGTCCAATACGTTGTTCTAGTAAGTCGGGGTGCCTCGGTAGATCGAAGCAGATAAGGTGTTTGGCGAACTGAAAGTTTCTCCCCTCGCTGCCAATTTCAGAGCAGATAAGCGCTTGGGCACCACCTGATTCCTCGGCGAAGTAGGCTGCCGCTCGATCACGTTCTACTAGGCTGAGGTCTTCGTGGAAGGCAGCACATCGAACGCCCGCTTTGAGGTGAAGATGATGTTCAAGACCCATGGCCGTGTGCTTGTCAGCACAAATCACGAGCGCTTTATGGGGCCGCAGTTGCTTCAATTGCTCTTGAAGCCAGGTGACCCGAGGGTCTGCTTCAATCCATTGTGCTTCGGGGTGCAGCGTTTCCGGATGGAGATGGTTTCCGTTGCTGACATAAAGTTCAGGCGTCGCCAGTGGGTAGCACTGATGGTGCCGATTGGGAAAGCCAGAAATACCTTGGCGGGTATTACGATAGAGCACTCTGCCTGTGCCGTATCGATCTAACATCTGTTGGATTTGGTCTGCAGAATTGGCATTGGTGTCGATGTCAGCGGGCAGATCACAGGGCTGCCCTTGTTCGAGCTGTTCGATCGCGTGATTCCAGGCAGTAAACTGAGTTTGCTCTTTTTTGAACTGCTGGAAATCATTGAACCTTGCCGGGTCGATAAGTTGTAGCCGTTCAAAATGGCTCTCAAGGCCTGCCTGCTCGGGCGTGGCGGTCAATAGCAGAAGCCCTCGGGTATGCTGAGAGAGCGTATGGACAAACTCGCCCAAACTCGAGCGAGGGTGATTCAGGCCGGTGATGTGGTGGGCTTCATCAATCACAACCATGTCCCATTCCGTTTGCAGAACACACTCCTGAAGCGCTGGGTCAGACTCAAAAAGATTGATGGGCGATAGCACCAGAGGGGATTCAGAGAATTCCTCACTGGGGTCGGTGTCTTCGAGTCGTGCCGCATTTAATAGCGAGAAGGACAAGTGAAAGCGCCTTTGCATCTCGATGAGCCATTGATGGGTCAGCGTTTCGGGCGTGAGAATCAGCACGCGCTGCGCGCGTTGACGCAACAGTTGCTGACTGACAATGAGGCCAGCTTCAATCGTTTTACCTAACCCGACTTCATCAGCCAGCAGGACTCTTGGTGCAAATCGGGCGCCAACGGTGGCGGCGACGTAGAGCTGGTGGGACAGGAGGGTGGTGCGAGCACCCAGTAAACCGCGCAGCCCGAACCCATCAGCTGAGGCATTATGGTCTAGTGTTGTTTGACGCAATCCAAAGTCGGCAGGCTTACCCAACTGACTGTTCAGTAGTCGCTCAACTGGCGTGTTGAGTTCGATATGGGCATCAAGCTCAGATTCGTTGACCTGGCAGAGCTCACCCTGCTGATCCTCCGCGGCATAAACCATGATCCCTGCATGCTGCTCAGCGGTCACCACGATGAGTGAGGCGCCGTCCATGCGGGTCAGTTGATCGCCGGTTTTTAGTAGCAGCCGGGTCAAAGGTGCGCGGTCAGTCGCGTAGACCCGCTCCTCTTCAACAGCCGGAAAATGCAGTGTGACGCGCCGGGTATCAGCGGTGGTGACAATCCCTAGTCCAAGCGTGCTATCGGCGTGACTGACCCATCGTTGTCCGGGAATAAACATATCGGTCATCGTCTAGAAAAACAGTTGGTAGCTGTTGCGTCGTGCGTGTTCAAGAAATACTTCGGTATCGAGCTTTTTGATGCCGGCCAGGGTTTCAGCAATAAAAGGCAGGTAGCGTGGTTCATTGGGTTGCCCGCGATAGGGCACGGGGGTTAAGTAGGGGGCATCAGTTTCTAAGACGATGCGGTCAGTGGGTGTGGCGTCAGCAACGTCGCGCACATTTTCGGCATTACGGAAGGTGATAATGCCATTGAACCCCAGCATAAATCCCTCGCTCAAGCAGAATTCGGCGAGGGATAGTGAGCTTGTAAAACTGTGTATCACCCCCTTATTTTTTAGTGTTTGGCTGTGGTTCGCTAAGATTGCGCGAGTGTCTTCATCGGCTTCTCGGGTGTGAATGACGACGGGTAAGCCCGCCTCTGAGGCAATATTCAACTGTGCGTCAAACGCTTCTGCTTGGGTTCGGCGATCGGCGTGGTCATAGTGATAGTCGAGACCAATCTCGCCAATGGCGACGACCTTTGTGCTGCTGCAGTTTTCGGTAATGCGTTTGCTGAGCTCATCACTCCAGCTATCGGCTTCGTGAGGATGGATTCCCTGTGTGCACCAAACTTGAGCGTGATCGGTCGCGATGCGCCGCACCGTATCGAGATTCTCTGCTGATACCGCAATCGTGACAATGCGCTCGATACCGACATCCTCCGCGGCATGTAAGGCGCTTTCTAGCCCCTCATCACCGAGATAGTCGAGATGGCAATGCGTTTCAACGATAGGCGTATCAAAGCGCGGTATGGCACGGCGTGTAGATGAGCTCATTGGGGGCAACACAAGTTATCAGTATTAATTATCGCACAATTTTCGACAAGGATTGTCGGTCAGTCGCTATGCTATCCGCGATGGACTGTGCGAAAGCGCATCGCCTGAACCGTATCGATAATTTCTTGCCAAAGCCATCGGTGCATAGGCGAGTGATCGGTGCGCCGATGCGCAATGAGTGAGTACTGAACGCTGAAGGTGAGGTCAACCGGTAAGGTCAGTGCCACAATGTCCCGCGTGGCCCCCTCGTTACGAGCAAGGTAGGCGGGGCATATTAGGAGATAGTCAGTCTCTCTGAGAATTTCAAAGGCGGTCAAGAGATGAGAGGTTTCCAATATGCCCTTGTCACTCTCAAATAACTCTTTCGCGAGCACTTGTCCGCCGATCAGCTCCTCTCGATCGGCGACATAGAGCGCAATGTGCGGATACTGGCGGATCAACTCCTTGGTCAGCGTCAGCTGGACTAGCGGGTGATCTTGCCGCACGAATATGGCTAGCGGTGAATCTGCTAAGGGTAAAACTGAGAATTCTGGTGCGTAGTCTTCCCTCTGAATTTGGATGGCAAAATCGAGCTCTCCACTCGCTAGCTGATCCAGCTGCCGTTCTGCTCTGGTGATGGTGCGCAATCGCAGCTTCGGCGCACTTGATTGCAGTCTGGCTGAGAGCGGCGGTAACAGTGTAAAGCCCACATATTCAGAGATCGCCAGCGTGATCTGACCTCTATACGAAGCAGGGAGAAATTCCCCTGCGTCCAGCAGGCCGTCGATTTGTTCAAGCGTGACCTTTAATTCCGCGGCGAGCCCAAGGGCTCGAGGCGTGGGTTGTACCCCTCTCTTACTGCGAACAAATAGCGGGTCATCGAACGTCTCCCGAAGCCGACCCAGCGTTTTTGACATGGCAGGTTGGGTGATCGACAGCTTGCTAGCGGCTTTAGAAACGCTGCCTTCTTCGAGTAAAATATGCAGTGCAACCAATAGGTTAAGGTCAATTTTTGCCAGTCGACTGAGGTTCATTGAGTTCTCTTATAACGCAGGGGACTACGTTGAATCAAAAAAATACATTAGCAGTAATGATACAGCTCATTCATAGTAAATCACAGGCCCGATGCGGGGCGCGCAGTTCCCTCCTAGCGTGTGCCGCGGCCAGAGTCCGTAAAAGCTTTTACCCGCCGATCTCTCGGCGGGTTTTTTTTGCGTTATATTCTCCACCGACCCCGCCAGGCTCATGCACTGTGAAATATCTGACGCTCCTGTTGCTGTTCGCAGGCAACCTCACCTTAGCCGAGACGCCAGTGCCTTTTGGGCTGTTTGTGGCGTCATCCGAGGCCACAAAAAATCCCAGTGCAGAGGCGTCGCCGGAGCTGAGCACGAGAGCCGATCTTGCCGCGGCTGAGGTGGTTTTGCTTGAGCAAGAGCAGTCCCTTGGGCCGTATCACCCTTCACTAGCGGCGTTAATGGTGGAGGTTGCCGCCATCGCGTCAGCATCGGGCGATCTGTCTCGCGCGGCGGAGTTCTATGATCGGGCATTGCATAATGCGCGGGTTAACAACGGTCTATACGGCGATCAGCAATTACCCATCTTGCGGGGCTTGATCGCTCTGTATCTAGAATCGGGTGACCGTGAAGCCCTAGAGGAGAGGGCGGCATATCAGTTCCGATTACTCGGATCTGGGTTGCCGCCATTCGAAGAGGGAGAGCTCAAAGCGGCACTCGAATTTTTTGATGTCACTTTGGATGTCTTGATGGATGTCGAATGGGGTCCGCGAGGTCGAGAGTTACTTCGGTTTCATGACCGATTTGACGACATGACTGCGGCAGTCTGCCAAGACCCGTCGGTTAGCAGTCAATGGTGTCAACCTTTTACGTTTCGTCTAGCGGGTTTTTATTATGTCCTCGAGTTCAAGTTGGATGTGTTGGTGGACGATCAACGGTTCGAGCGCACTTTTTCGGACCCCGAATGGAGTTCGTTAGAGCGAGAACCGCGGCTCGAGGCGTTACAGAGGCGCCTCATGAGCAAAGGGGAGGACTTGTTTGAGCAATTGCTGAGCGTCGCACCTGCTCAGCATGACGCGCTCTCAGCGCTTGCCGATTGGCGGTGGTTTTATCGGCAGAAAACTCGTGCGCTGGCACTGTACGAGCAGGCTTGCCAGATGCACCCAGGTCGTTTTGAGAAGCCCGGAGCGCTGCCAGAGTACCCCGCTCTAGGGCGACTTATGCTCCCTGATCCGGGCCCACCTGTGACTCAGGTGACGCTCTCAGTGACGGATCGAGGTGTCGCCAAGGATGTTGTGGTGACCGCCTCCAATTCGCTCAGTGATGATCGCGCCGGGGCCAAGCTCAAAAGACTGCTGCGCAACACCGCTTTCCGTCCTGCCCTGCGTAACTGTGTGGAGCCTGTTGCGCTAAGCCCGTTGGTCATGGAGGTTGTGTTGACGCAGTGATCAGTCGTTGTGAATGACGAGCAGTGCGCCCGTTGCTTTCACTGACCCCGTGAGCCGCCAGTTCAGCAACTCGCCGCCGTGCCTTTGGATTGCTTTTTCGGCCATTTGGTGAAAGGTGGGCCGCTCGGGATCTCCGATCACGATCGTGCCGACACCTGCGTCGATGGCACGGTCGATCATTGTGCCGACTGGTTTAACGAGTTCGTCCCAGAAACAAATATCGCCGCCGAATAAAATATCGGTTTGCCTGAGATCTTTCTTCTGCACCTTTTCAAAGCGCTGTACCCAAGGTGTCGTGGAGACCCCATTGAGCGCAGCGACGGCATCGAGATAAGGGAATACAGCGGGATCGGCGTCCATTGAGACGACCTCTGAGCCCCATTGTTGAGCACACCAAATTCCAGTGATGCCCCATCCGCAGCCAGCATCAAGTATGCGTTGCCGTCGCAGTGGTGTATTTTTTTTGAGGTAGTCAATGATGAGGCAGCTTGATTTCCACAGCTTGGTCCCGTGGATGCTGGGTTCATGACCTGCTCGTTTTACTGCGCGGATGCAGGCGTGGCTTGCATACGGCATTGCGACACCCCGAAAACGGCGCACATTCTTAGCGCTGACGGCAGAAGGTCGAGACTTTTTTTGGCGGGCAGACGCCGCCTTGGTCTGGCTGACAGCAGCGGGTTTCGAAGTTGACATAGTGCTTCTCGCGTTCACGGGGAGCGCGAGCTTAACAAACCTGCCGACGAGAGGGTATCAGCGTTTGGTAACTTCCTCGGCCTGCAGACCCTTAGGGCCTTCTACCAAAGCGAACTCTACTTCTTGCCCTTCATTAAGGCTGCGATACCCATCGCCTTGAATCGCCCTAAAGTGCACAAAGATATCGTCTGGCCGGTCGGCCATGGTGATAAAACCAAAACCTTTGGCGTTGTTGAACCACTTAACGGTTCCTACCTGGCGGTCTGACATAAAAACTCCACCGCATAACTATTATTATTGTATGTAGTCTTATCAGGGCTTTAGGCGGAACGCAATACCTCTATTTGCGATCTTTGTCGTCTCAGTGTTGCAATCGACGACGCGGCTTGCTCTTGCTTTTGACGCTCTGCTAGCACGACTTCGGTGGGAGCTCGTTCGACAAAGGCCTTATTGTTGAGCTTTCCCTCGAGTCGAGCGAGCTCAGACTCGTGCTTGGTGATCTCTTTGTCTAGCCGCACTAGCTCTTGCTCGATATCAATGACCCCTGCCATGGGTACACGAATTTCAAGCTCTCCACAAAGCGCCATTAGGCTGGGAGGGGGTTCTGCGTCAGGTGATAGGGCGGTCAGCTGGCTGACTTTGGCCAACTTAGCGAGATAGGCTGTATTCCGTGTCAGGCGCGCTTTGTCTTGTTCGGAGGCGTGGCTTACTAATACGGTCAGTTCAGTTGATGGTGGGATGTTGGCTTCCGCACGAATCGTGCGGATCGCAATAATTATTGTCTTCAGCCACTCAATTTCACCCTCCGATTCCTCGTCGATCTGCTCCGCGCTGTAAGTTGGCCAGGGGGCCAGCATAATGCTGTCACCCTGCGTGCCGGCGAACGGGCTGACGCTCTGCCAAATCTCTTCGGTTAAGTAGGGCATAAAGGGATGCAGCATCCGAAGCGATTGCTCCAGTACCGTGATGAGTGTCTGCCGTGTCCCCAGTGCCGCCATAGCGTTGGTGTCCTCATCCCAAAGCACGGGTTTGGAGAGTTCGAGGTACCAGTCGCAAAATTCATTCCACACAAAGTCGTATAGCGCTTGTGATGCTAGGTCAAATCGATACTGAGCATAGGCGCTATCGACCACTTGAAGGGTCGACTCCATCCGGCTTTTGATCCAGCGGTCCGCCAGTGAGTCTTCGCCTCTTTTAGATAGTAGATCATGGCCTTCAGCATGGCTTAAGACGTACCGGGACGCGTTCCAGATCTTGTTGCAGAAATTGCGATAGCCCTCTATTCGCCCGATATCAAATTTGATATCTCTTCCCGTTGAGGCCAATGAATAAAACGCATAACGCAGTGCGTCGGTGCCGTAGCCCAGGATGCCATCTGGAAATTGTTTACGTGTGGCTTTATCGATTTTAGCGGTTAACTGCGGCTGCATGAGGTTGGCAGTGCGCTTCGCCAGCAACGCGTCGAGGGATATGCCGTCGATCAGATCGATTGGGTCTAATACATTCCCTTTGGATTTTGACATCTTCTGCCCTTCACCGTCGCGCACCAGTCCGTGAACATAGACCGTGTGGAAAGGCACTTCCTTCATAAAATGCAGTGACATCATGATCATCCGCGCGACCCAAAAGAAGATGATGTCAAAGCCGGTGACCAGTACCGATGCCGGGTGGAACGTCTTGAGATCATCGGTGTTATCTGGCCAGCCAAGGGTAGAAAACGTCCACAGTGCAGAGGAAAACCAAGTGTCGAGCACGTCGTCATCTTGTCGCAGGATCATGGTGTCTGGCAGTTGATGTTTAACGCGCACCGCTGCTTCAGAGTCACCCACATAGATGTTACCTGCGTCGTCATACCATGCTGGTATGCGATGCCCCCACCACAGTTGGCGGCTGATACACCAGTCTTGAATGTCGCGCATCCAGGAGAAGTAGGTGTTTTCCCATTGCTTGGGTACGAATTGGATGGCGCCCTGTTCGACGGCTTCGATAGCAGGAACGGCAAGTTTTTTTGCATCGACATACCACTGCGGGGTCAGCCAAGGCTCTATGACGGCGCCCGAGCGATCGCCTCGCGGCACTTTGAGGGTGTGGGGCTCAATTTTTTCGAGTAGCCCTAGTGCCTCGAGCTCAGCAACGACTGCCTTTCTCGCCACAAAGCGATCCATGCCCCTGAACCGCTCTGGTGCCGCATCGTTGATCGCCGCGTTGGCGGTGAGGATATTAATTTTTGGGAGCTGATGACGCTCTCCCATCGCATAATCATTGAAGTCGTGTGCTGGTGTGATCTTGACGCAGCCTGAGCCAAATTCAGGGTCGACATAGTCATCAGCAATGATGGGGATAGTACGATCGGTCAGGGGTAGGGCAATGTGACTGCCAATCAGGTGTTGATAACGATCGTCATCTGGATGGACTGCAACCGCCGTGTCGCCCAGCATGGTTTCCGGGCGAGTGGTCGCCACCACCAAGTGCCCGTCTTGGCCCTGCAGCGGATATCGCAGGTGCCACAGAGAGCCGGCTTCTTCCTCTTGCACAACTTCAAGATCAGAAATGGCAGTGTGAAAAGTGGGGTCCCAGTTGACGAGCCGATGCCCTCGATAAATGAGTCCCTCTTCAAATAGCGTGATAAAAACGCGCTGGACCGCTTGTGATAGCCCTGGGTCCATCGTGAAGCGTTCGCGGCTCCAGTCCGGTGACGTGCCCAAACGTCTCAACTGTTGCGTGATTGCTCCGCCGGATTCCGCTTTCCAGTCCCATACACGCTCAGTAAAGGCTTCCCTGCCGAGTGCTTCACGGGAGGAGCCCTCTGATTCTAGCTGTCGCTCGACTACCATTTGCGTGGCGATACCCGCGTGATCTGTGCCCACCTGCCACAGTGTGTTGTGGCCTCGCATTCGCTGATAACGCACCAATGCGTCCATGATGGCTTGCTGAAAACCATGCCCCATGTGGAGCGTGCCGGTGACATTAGGGGGAGGGATGGGGATGCAAAACGCGGGCCCTTCGCCCGATGGCGCAAAGTAACCATTGGCCTCCCAATAGTCATACCATCGTCCTTCGATGTCAGCAGGTGAAAAATTCTTGTCCATAGTCACGGTAGTGATGGGCCTCTAATGGTTAATCAGATCGTTCAGAGATCGTGTTTGGTCAGTGAGTAGCCTCGGTCTCGATAAAACCGCCATGCATTTCGTGAAGACGCTAGTGACGACTCATCTGGCGCTACGATTTCGGCAAGACGGCTAAAGCGAGAAAAGTAATCGAGGATCACGCCGGTAGTGTTAATTAACACATCGTTTTGCTCAAGGGGAGGCTCGGACCAGCCAATGCTAACCAGCTCTTTGCGATCATCCTCGATTAGAGCATGCGGCAGAAAACTTTCAGCACGAAATGTCCACAGCGCATTGTCAAAGGTGTGAGCTTGTTCCTCATCGCTGACGCTAACAAATAGGTGATGGCCGCGCGAAACGGCTTTTTCTGCAATACGGCCTACCGCGTTGACGACCGGTAGGCTGCCGTCGCGCGGGAGGACATAGAAGTCAATCTGCGTCATGAATGACCAGCACGTTCCCGCAAATACGCGATCAGCAATGGGACGGGCCTGCCGGTTGCGCCTTTGGGTGCGCTTCTGAATGCGCTGCCCGCAATATCAAGGTGAGCCCACTTGTAGTCTTCCGCGAACTGCGCCAAAAAGCAGGCCGCCGTGATGCTGCCAGCGCCGCCAGCACCAATATTGGCGAGGTCGGCGAATGGACTGTCGAGCTGTCGGTGATACTCGTCCCAGATTGGGAATCGCCACCCTCGGTCGTAGCTGCGTTCTCCCGCACTGATCAGACTATTGGCGAGATGGTCATCATTTGAAAATATGCCCGTTGCCTCGTGCCCTAAGGCGACGATGATCGCGCCGGTGAGGGTGGCAATATCGACCACTTCGATTGGCTCGAAGCGGGCAGCGTAAGTGAGCGCATCACACAATACGAGTCGTCCTTCAGCATCCGTATTGAGCACCTCTATTGTTTTGCCAGACATGCTGGTGACTACATCGCCGGGTTTTGTGGCTCGTCCACTCGGCATATTTTCAGCTGCTGCGATCACGCCTACGATGTTGATGGGTAACGCCATTTCTGCAGCCGCATGCAGCGCACCGAAGACCGAACCGGCACCCCCCATATCGAACTTCATCTCGTCCATCTTACCGCCGGGCTTAAGGCTAATGCCTCCAGTATCAAAGGTAATGCCTTTGCCCA